>Ga0134126_10000712_pt1 | contig 41817 bp, 23 predicted proteins | sample KB31752_FD_96881 | JGI IMG/M metagenome (GOLD analysis project Ga0134126, IMG submission 96881) | Terrestrial soil microbial communities with excess Nitrogen fertilizer from Kellogg Biological Station, Michigan, USA - KB3-175-2 | ecosystem: Environmental > Terrestrial > Soil > Unclassified ...
ATATTGCGTACAAAATTGGGAAAAACGGCGAAGAACCGAGCTAAGTCCTGTGAGAGATGTATTTTGCGAAAATAGGGAGAGGGGGGAGGGGGAGCAGGGCACAGGTTACAGGTGACAGGGCATAGGGAAAGATCGGGTCATTGGGTCATTGGGTGATCGGGTGAAGTTGGAAAGAGCCAGTTGGCCTTCGGCTGTCGGCGCTCGGCCGGCAGACGGTTCCGGTGAAGTGGAATTTAGCAGGACCGAATAAGAGAGATTGATCTGCGGATTTTGTGAAATCCGCGCGTGTGCGTGTGCTTTTGGTTTTGTCTTTGGTGTTGCTTTTAGCCGATAGCCGATTGCCGACAGGCAAAACAATGGCTCCTCACGCGTTCGTTATGGAATGGCATCTGGACTTCAGGGATCTGCGGCGTAGTGAACATCGCACTCTCGTTATTAAGCGAAGCTTAACCTGCATGACGTGTCACCTGTCAGGGCATGAGAAAAACAATCCTGCCTTAATGTTGTGTTAAGCCTGCGTCTGTTAAAAGCCCAACAGATTACTTCAGGAATGATGACGCTCATGATGATTCAACCTACATCGCAGCTTTTTCGTATCTTCTGCAAATCTGCAGTTTTCGCTCTTGGTATTTCTTGTGTATGTCTTCCCGCAAGTGCGCAAGAGAAGGCTTCTTCGAATCCCGTCGTTAAGCATGTTTTATTGCTGAGCTTAGACGGAATGCACGCAGTTGATGTTGCAAAGTTCGTTAAAACGCACCCAGAGTCAGCGCTCGCGACGTTGAGTACGCACGCGATCACGTATACGAATGCGCAAACATCTCTGCCCTCGAATTCGTGGCCTGGATTGCTGGCGATCGTTACCGGCGGCTCGCCGCTTTCTACTGGAGTTATTTTCGAGAACAGTTACGACCGAAGCCTGTCGCCCCCAGGTTCGAACTGCAAGATGGTCGGCACTGAAGTTATTTACGACAGCCATATCGATATCAATCCCAATTCTGCCGATGCCGGTGGCGGCATCAATCCGAAAGCTCTCCCTCTCAATCCAGCCAAGGGCTGCGAGCCCGTCTTCCCGCATGACTATATCCGTGTAAACAACGTATTCGAAGTTATAAAACGGGCGGGAGGACGCACAGCCTGGGCCGATAAGCATCCCGCTTATGATTTCCTAAATGGGCCATCAGGAAAGGGTGTCGATGACCTCTTCACGCCTGAAATCCGGCCGGTGACCAAAGCCAGAAGCATTCCCAAAACCGAAGCATACGACGACACCAAGGTACAAGCCATCCTTTATGAGATAAGTGGAAGGGACCACTCCGGCACGAAACGCGTGGGAGTTCCGAAACTGTTCGGAATGAACTTCCAGGCAATCAGCATGGCGCAAAAGATGACCGGCTTCGGTTACCAGGACGGGAATGCCACGCCGAGTGAAGGATTAATGGATGCCTTTGTGCATACCGATCGATCAATAGGGAGAATGATCGAAGCTCTGAAGAAAGAAAGGTTGTGGGATTCAACTCTTATTATCGTGACGGCGAAGCATGGCGATGTGCCAATTGATCCCGCTCAGCTACGCGTTGCCGACTTGAAGCTGATTCCCAGTTTGGTCAACGCGGTCGATCCAAATCTGTTGCTGAGCGCCGAGCAGGATGGAAGCATCGCTATGCTCTGGCTGAGAGATCATAAACGCACGAAAGATGTCGTAAATGCTCTTTGGTCGAAGCAAAAAGAAGCGTCAATCCAGCAGATCTTTTGGGGAGAATCTCTAAAATTGTTGTTCCCAGATCCGTCTAGCGATCCGCGAGTTCCGGATATCGTAATCCAGCCCATGTTCGGAACTATTTATGCTGAGCCGGACGATGGCTTCATCGAAGAGCATGGAGGATTTACCGAGCAGGACACTCATGTACCGTTGCTACTGGCTTTGCCCTCCTTCCCGACACGGGAAGTAAGAACTCCAGTACGCACGGCCCAGATTGCTCCTACGATCCTGAAAGAGCTAGCTCTTGATCCAAATTCCTTGCAGGCAGTTGTGAGAGAGATGACTGCGGTGCTTCCCGGCATCTCCCGTCAGACCGAAATCGGCGGCAAACGTGTTCAGGAATCTAGCGACGTGCGAATGGCGCATCTTCATTAGAGGGGAGCGCCTGCACTTCGGACGAAGAACCGGGGCGCAGAACTGGTAACACAACGGAGATTCGCGTACCCTCGCCGATCGTGCTTTGTGCGTGGATGGAGCCCTTGTACGCTTGAACGACCGACTTCGCGATCGCCAAACCTAAGCCGAACCCTCCGGTGGTTCTCGATCGCGAGGGGTCGCCTCGGCGAAAACGATCGAAGATATGCTCGAGATCTGCTTCAGGAATGCCCCAACCCTTATCGATCACGGAAACTCGTACACGATCGCCATCGTTCTCCATCAAAACTCGGACCGACGAACCCGATGGACTGTACTGAACGGCATTTTCGAGTAGATTGAGCCAAATCAGCTCCAGATCTGCAGGATCAGCTCTCATCAGGACCACTTCTCCAGGTGCGAATTCGACCTTGATATCGCGAGAGCTGGCAAGTTCAGAAATGCGCGCAATTGCCATCTCGCAAGTGGAAGCGATATCAACCGCCTCAAGTTCGCGGCGGATGCCGTCGGCTGCCCACTGCTCCACACGTGCTAGTCGCAGCATTCGATTGAGAAGTTGCTCCAATCGATCACTGTCCTCGGTCATGTGTTCGAGACCGCTCCTATATTCCTGCACGTCGCGTGGGCGATTCATGAGCGATTGCATGGTGGACTTGAGTATTGCCAGCGAAGTTTTGAGTTCGTGTGCGGCATCGCCAAGAAACTCTCTCTGTCGAGTGAATGCTCGTTGCAATCCAGCAAGCACGGTCTCAATGGCACCAATGAGGGGCTCGAGTTCAATCGCTTCTTTGGCCTTTTCACTCGGCTGAAATTCCCAATTGTGAACAGAGATGGCTTTCGCCTGTGCAGCAAGTTCGTTGAGTGGGGTGAGGGTTCGCCGAATGCTCCAGATCGCCAACAACACGGTAGGAAGCACGAGAACAACGCTGGTAAATGCTATCGCGGCAGCCAGGGCTGTAATCCTCTGGCCAATGTCCATGGTTGGTGCGGCGTAAATGACGGTCAGACGCGGTAGCGGTTGAGGAACGCCCGGTTCGGTATCGAGGATCGGGACATTGCGGAGGATGATCGCGCGATAGGGCTCGCCTTGGTCCTGGAACTCCCAATAACGAGCGCCGTTTGGAATGTTGTCAAATAAAGCAGATCGATAATTCGCGCTGTGCTGCTCGAAGTCGTGATGATCGCTTCGCACTAGATAAATATCTTTATGAATAACGTGTGAAGAGGGAGGAATCTTCGAACCATCAAAGAGAAGACCCGGGCGACCATCGTCGGGGTAATAGACAAGAGCGGCAACACTGAGCGCGCGACCTTCAAGATTTACATCGAATGCAGAGCGCAGATAGTAGCGGGCGTACCAGCTGGCTACGATTACGAGACCAAGCGCCAGCAGTAGCTGGGACAGGATCACCGCACCGATCAGCCGCTTTTTAAGAGAAAATCTTTTCATTTGCGTCCCTTCGATGCGGGAACGCTTTCGTCGCGCAAGGTGTAACCCTGACCACGAAACGTGTGGATCAATTTCGTAGCAGCTGCGCCATCAATTTTACGGCGTAAGCCCGAGATGTAGACCTCGATCACGTTTCCGAACTTTTCCCAGTTGTAATCATATAAATGCTCGAGCAGTTCGGTTTTCGAAACCACCGCGCTTCGTTTATGTGCCAGATATTCCAAGACACGGTACTCCATGGGTGTCAACGTGATCTGCAACCCGCCTCGATGCACTTGGCGGGTGATGCTGTTCAGTTCAAGATCAGCGATTCGGATGGCGGTTGAATGTTCACCCATTCCTCGACGGATGAGGGCTTTCGAGCGAGCTACAAACTCCCCCAGATCGAAAGGTTTGGTGATGTAGTCGTCCGCGCCCGCATTCAACAGCGCAACTATCGATTCCTTCTCGTCCTTTGCGGTCACAACCAGGACAGGGGTTTTGGATCCGTTCTTTCGAAAGCGCTTAAGTAATTCAAGTCCGTTGAGCTTCGGAAGCATCAAGTCGAGTACAAGCAGGTCGTAGGGACTGGATTCGGCGAGGAAAAGGCCTTCTTCTCCATCGAAAGCAAGGTCGACTGCCGATGAGGCGTTCTCTTTGAGAATGCGGGCTACGTTCTCTGCCAGCCGCTGCTCGTCTTCGATAACTAAAACACGCATGCAATCTAGTCCGCGCCGGCGTGCGCCAGCTTGGGGGTTGTTGAGTCAACCGCGCCGAAATGTCGGCCGCGACGTTCTGTGCCCAAAGCAATGATGATAGCGAGAAAGAAAATCGTCGCGAGTTCGAATCCCGCAAGTGCCCAGGAGTAGCCGAAGCGGTCTCGCAAAGCAAATTCGATAGTGTTGGTGGGCGCGGCTAATAGAATTCCAATCTGATAGGCAAATCCCGGCACCAGACCTCGCGCTTCTTCTGGAGCAAGTTCGTTCAGATGAGCGGGAATAATCCCCCAGGCGCCCTGTACCCCTACCTGCATGAGTATCGCCGCACCGGCGAGCAAATAGAACGAAGTTGCGAAAGACCAAAATGGGATGACGATCAGCGACAAGGCCAGAGCAGCGAGCATGGCACGACGGCGACCAAAGCGCTCCGAGTGATAACCGAAGGTGATTCCCCCAACGATCGCGCCAATGTTGTAGAGAATGGCGAGATAGGAAACCGTTGCCGGCTTGAGCCCATGCACTGATTTCAGGAAATCAGGATAGAGATCCTGCGTACCATGGGATAGGGCATGCATCAGGGTCATCAGCACTGCGAGGTAAGCAAGGCTTTTCCAATTGGCCAAGCTCCGACTAACTATCGTTGAAAACTTGTGTCCACCTTGCTGTTCCCATGCTTCGGACTCTTTGACTTGCGCGCTGATATAGAGCGCCAATAGAGCGGGAGCTCCTCCCACCCAAAACATGGCACGCCAGCCGAAGTGTGGCAGAACAATCCTGCTCATCAGGGCAGCCAGAAGATAACCCATGGAATAACCGCTTTGCAGGATGCCGGAGAGAATGCCGCGCCATTTTCGCGGCGCGCTCTCCATCGCCAATGATGCTCCTACGCCCCACTCGCCTCCCATGCCGATCCCGAACAATATCCGCAGCAGAAGAAAGATTTTGTAATTTGGCGCGAAACCGCAAAGGAGTTCTATCGCTGAGAAGAAGAGGACATTGGCGATTAAGGGCCTGCGGCGACCAAACCGATCGGCCAGTAAGCCAAACAAGAACGCGCCTACCGGTCGCATCGCAAGGGTCGCCGTAATTGTCCAAATGATTGCGCTCTTTGAGACCTGAAAGTTTCGAGCCAAATGGTCGACCATGAAAACGACGATGAAAAAGTCAAATGCATCCATCGTCCAGCCCAAATATCCCGCGGTGGCTGCGTGCCAGCGGTCACGACGGGAATAATGCCCAACTTGCTCGCGTGTTCCGTGATTGGAATACATTTCCTTTTCCCCGACAATTAGTCCTGCGGTTCGATGCGCGCGATTTTTCCCCGATGCACTTCCGCAACCCAAATGGTCACAGGCGAAGTAGAGTTGTCGGCGTCTATCTTGCGCAAATTGGCGCCGAGAGTCGGAAGGAGGTAATAGGTGAACTCGCCCGTGGCGGGATGAAATCGGTAAATGTAGTCTGTCGACATGCCGACCGTCCACACGTCGCCAGTACGATCAACAACAGTGGGATAGCATCCGGACCACGGTACCGGCGGCGTCCACTCCTGAATCTTTTCAGCATGTGTATCGAGCATCCCCAGCTTGCTCGCGTAGTTCTCACCAAACCAGAGACGGTCTTTTGAATCCATGAAGGTTCGGCGCGGACCCGAATTCGGAGTCGGAGTCGGATACAGAGTCACTTGTCCCGTTTTGGCATCAACTCTTCCAATATTTCCGCCTGCGATGTCGGCGAAATATCCATTACCCGAGGAATCGACAGCGATGCCATAGGTGCGGTGCTGATTGCGATTATGGAAATCGGTGACGGCGCCTGTCTTGCCCGTGTATTCCGGAAACGCGTTGTAAGCCTCGATATGTCCGTTTGACGGATTGAGTTTGAACATCCTTCGGTTCTCGCTATCAGAGAACCAGACGGTGCCATCGGGTGCGCCCAGAGCCACATGTGCACAGCGGCTTCTGGGATCGTTATATTTCGGGTCAACAGACCAAGTGGTGAACGTTTCCGTTTTGGTCTCAAAGCGGGTTACGGAACAACCCTGCATGAACCGCGGTATCCAGGCGTTGCCTTGCGCATCCAGCTTAATCGTCAGAAAACCCGCAGGATCTCTGGGTCGTAGTATCGGGAGCTTCCACTCTCGGGTTTTTCCCGTTTTAGGATCAAGGACCCCGATAAATGGTTGCTGAAAGTCGTTATACCAAATGCGTCCGTCCTTTGCGACGACCGCATCATGCGGGAAACTGTTTGGCCGAGGAAGGTCGTATTCAGTGATAACGACTTTCCCATTCTTGCCTTTTGGACGGGGAAACGAGTGCAGTTCGAAAGGCCATTGCGTGCGACGATTGAGGTTAACCGACCCTAAATACGCACCAAATGTTTTGGCATCACGAGGCGGCGTTTTCGAGGCGAAGCGCGAGGTCAGGGGGAATTCTTGTGTGCTCGGAGCAAGGTATCCTTGCATACGCGTGAGCACTTCTCCCCAGTCTGCCGCTCCATGGTGACTGCGCAAGACAGTTTCAAGCGTGTGGCACGACTCACAACGGTAGAGCTCATTCTTCTGCTCATCGGAGCCTGGAAGACTGGTGAGCCACTCAGCGCTCATGAGTTGTGACGCTAAGTTATCGGTCGTGCGCAATTGAATGTCTTTTTTCGCGGACTCTCCTCGCGTCAAATCAACGCTTACTGGTGCACTCAGGTCATAACCGGCGGCCCGTACCGCGATTGTGTACGTGCCGGGCTCAAGCCGACCAGATGGAAATGAGTAGGCGCCACCCGCGTCGCTCACGACTGTAGTGCTGATGGTGCCATCGACCTGCTTGGCCGTAACCAAAACACCTTCCATCTCTCCTTCATGATCAGAAGAGACAACTCCTGATAACGACGTGGAGGAAACAATTCTCGTACACGAGAGGCTTGCGCAAATTCCTAAAGTCAGGAGACCAATGCGGAGACGAAGAGATCTGCTGGCGAGCCGATGAGAATGGCCACATTGCTGCATTTGCTTTTAGCCGCGTTGCAGCAATGGCCGCAGGGTTCGAATGTCAGGTTTGGTCTCGATAGCAAAGATCGCCTCGATCAAATCGCGAGTCTTCCTAGCGCCCAGGAATGGTTCCATCAAGTCGCGAGCCTTGGTCTCGATTTCTTTCCGAGTCATCGGATTGTCGGGTGTACCGCGAACGGCTTCGATGCGCTGTGTCAGTTTTGTACCGTTGTTGAGGGTTACCTCAACGATGGTTTCACGCTTGGGATAGAGTTTTTCTAACTCGTCGTCCGGCACCAATTGAACCTTGGCACGCTCTTTCAAGATCTCAGGATCGCGCATGCGCGCCTTATCATGGGCAGCCTGGAATGAAGCCGTCCTATCCGTGAGCATCACAGCCATCATGTGCTGCAAGCTGATGTCGGGCATGTCACGATTGTTGACCGTCTTCGCCTCACTGCGAGCCACGCGTACCACGACTTTCTGTATCTGATTGCTGTCCAGTGAATGCTCCTTCATGATTTCTTGGAGCGCATCTAGCGGAGCCTGTATCGGCGAGCCTACCGTCCACTTCTTGATGCTGGTACGCGTCACTTCGTAACGTTCGCCGAGTTTGTCGATCAGACGTGAAGGATCCGCGTCAGGAGCGAACGCCATAATGAAATTATCGGGACCGGAGAAGATGTCATTTACGCCGGTGGCACCCAGATGGATCAACAGCGCAGACGTGACCCCATTTCTGGCCGGCATTCCGCCGAAGACCAGGGACTTTTCGACATGCTCCGTATCGCGCTGCCAGGCGGCGATCCCAGAGGCCTGCTGGGCGGCGTAGTCGAGTACCCATCGCATCTGTTGTGCATTGAGACCGGCTGCGCATGCGGCGGCAGCAGAAGCTCCAAAAGTATTCGCGATGCTGTGAGCACTGTGGTGCGTTTGCATCTGAAAAGGCAGGCCACCGAGTGTGAGAAGAACGCGTGGACCGACGTCATAGCCGAGCGTGACGGCGCGAAGGAAACGTGAGCCGTCGATGCCAAACTGCTCCCCGGCCGACAAGGCAGCGGCCACAACCGCGCATCCAGGGTGGGAGTGCGAGGGAGCGTGCGAATCGTCGGTTTCGTCGGAATGCGCGAGCATGCCGTTCGCAATGGCGGCTTCGAGCGCACCGCACACCAAATTGGAACCCACGATAGTTGCGACCTTATCCCCGGGATATGTGCGTGCGAATTTTAAGGCCACTTGCGCCGGCGGCAGATCGACGCCGGAGACCATGGCCGCTATGGTGTCGAGGATGTGATGCTTTGCTTTCTCTACTACTTCGTCAGGAAGCGAGCGATCTCCCGCTTCGCTCATATAACTACTTAGGCGAGCAATGATTGCAACGGAAGACTGTGCAGGAGAATTGGAGGCCGGCTGGCCGGCCTCCTGCCAGGATCTCGCCGCAGCTGTTTCCGCCAAAGGCGATGCAAGCGACATCAGTGCAAAGCTGCCGCACTTCAATAAGCTTCTGCGACTTACGTTTGTTTGTTCTCGTCGAATCTGTCCATCGGCAAAGTCCAGCAATTTAGACAAGAGCCCTCTCCGTGTAGTTAAAAAATTAACTTCAGCCCGAATTGAATCTCTCGAGCCGGGGTTTGCGTACTATTGATCTGACCCGCTCCGGCAACGAGTTTTTTGGCATCGTCAAAGACCACATTGTTCGCGATTGGAGGAGCGAAGTTGGTGTGGTTGATTACGTTGAAGGCTTCCACCCGGAACTGAACGTTCAGTCGCTCGGTGACATAAGTGTTCTTGAACAGTGAAGAGTCCAAGCTAAGTAGGCCAGGACCAATCAGCGCATTGCGTTTCAAATTCCCATATCGGTTTGCGGGATTTGGGAACGCGAGACATTGCGTCTTGATGTAATTGACTGGATCGCCAGGATTGACAAGGCTCCCACACCCCGGCGCAGCCACACGATCGGGTAAGTCCTCTGCATTTGATGTCAGTTGGCCCGTCGGATCTCCGCCAAGAATTGCGTTGAACGGAATTCCGCTGCTCACTTGGAGAATCGAACCTACTTCCCAACCTCGGGTGAGCGAATTTGAGATGCCCCGCAGCTTCGGATCGAGCACTCCGCCCAGGTCCCAAGTGAAATGAATCAGCGCGTTGTGGCGAACGTCGAAATCCGAAAGGCTACGATTTAGCTTCGGAAAGAGATATTGAGGATTGGTGAGTGAGTTCGCGAATGCGTCCGTCCCCACCGACGTTGAAGCTGTATCCATGCTCTTACTCCAGGTATAGGAGCCCTGGATCTGAAGGCCATGAGACATGCTCTTGACCAATTTGGTCTCCAATGCGTTGTATTCAGAACTGCCAATCCAGAGCACTCCGCCGATTCGCCCGAAGTTTGGATTCAGGCGCTTCCCGCCAACTGGATACAGCAATCCTGCAGACGTGAGGGTTGGAACGACAGTGTCGACATCCTCTTGCGGTGTTACCTGATGCACGCCATGCGAAGCGACATACGCAACCATTCCTGTCAACCCAGGCGCAAACTGGCGCTGCAGGTTTAAGTTCCAATGCATCACGTAATTTCGGTGAGGATTGGGCTGAACATAGGCTGATCTCAGCGTGTTCGCATTGGCGGATATTAGCGCAAATGCGCCCGTGGGAAAAGTCCCGGCCGGCAAACTGGTGATATTGCCCTGTTCGAAGAATGGAGCCGAGAACTCGGTGACGAGTTCGAAGAGATACGGCAACGGAAGAACGTCGAAGATGCCGAAACCAGCACGGATCGCGTTTTTCCCGCTGCCAGTTGGATCCCAGCTGATGCCGACGCGAGGTTCAAAATTGCGCTTTGTGGGATTCGAAAAAAGTGGCTCTCCCAAATGGGGAGTCGTATCGGTCAGATTCCGCAGAGTGGCCAGCTTCCCATTTACCTCGGTAGGCACAGTAGACATCTCGTAGCGAACACCAAGATTCAAGGTTAAGGTTGGCCGTAATCGAAGATCGTCCTGGAAGTAAGTTCCCAAAACGGTCTCGCGGATTCCACGTTCCGACAGAGCTGAAGGTATTACACCCTGGAAAGACTTAGGCTTATTCGTTAGGAAATTGACAAGCGAACCAAACTTGAACTGGCCGTCGGGACTGGCGACCGCGAACTCGTTATCCTGAATTCTTTCCACGGAAGCGCCAAATTTGAAGGAATGAGTTCCCTTCGTGAGAAACGCATCGTCGTTTCCCTGGAAGGAGTTGTAGTGATAGAAATGTTGCGAGAATCCTCCAAGCCCGCCGCTAAACGATACCAAACCGGGAACAGAAACTTGGGCGGCATCGAGTCCCGGAGAGGTTCCGAGAGATGGATCGGCTGCTGCCTTGTTGATGGCTCCCGGAGTTTGTCCTTCCAAAGCGACCACGCGGTTGAAACCAAATCGCGCTGCATTCAGAAATTGCGAACTGAAGGTATGGTCCTCTTCGAGAGTAACGATGTTGCGACGAGTCGAATACCCAAAGAGCTTATTGTTCAGTTCGTCAGGTTGCGCCGTATTTCCCTTGTCGAAGAGATAAGTCCCGTCAATGCTGTCTGTGGATGAGATGTGGTGGTCTATTTTTGCTGTGGCGAAATCCTCACTCGTGATCTGTGGGCCAGCAAAGCTGAACTTGCCTGTATCTCCTGCACCGACCAGCGGACCATTGGGCAGAGGATAAAAGGCATTGATGAATTTCAAAACTGTGGGATCAACTGTTACAGTTCCCGTAGACAAATTACCCGCACGCGCTGCCGCCGAAGGAACCAGAGATACTTGCGTAATGCCAAGTGTCTGACGGATTCCTTCGTAGTCTCCAAAAAAGAAAGTGTGGTCCTTCCAGATTGGCCCGCCGGCAGAGCCTCCGAACTGGTTACGGCGAAATGGCGGCTTCTGCTGATCGAAATAGTTGCGGGAATCGAGAGCGCTGTTTCTCAAGAATTCATATGCAGAACCATGCAGCGCGTTCGTGCCCGAGCGTGTGACAGCATTCACAATTCCGCCCGACGATCTGCCGTATTCAGCGGGATATCCGTTGGAGACTACCGAGAACTCCTGAACGGCATCGACACCAAGATTTACTCCGAGCGCGCTCCCGGGAGCTCCATTCGCATAGTCATTGATGCTGATGCCATCGAGCCGATAGTTGTTCTGCCAAGGGCGGCCACCAGAAATTGTCATCTGTTGTCCTTCGCCCTGTTGCACTCGATTTCCGACTGAATTCTCCGTGCGGATAGAGGTGACGCCTGGCTCTAGCGTCGCAAGCTGAGTCCAATCGCGGCCGTTGAGGGGCAGCTCGGTGATGCGCGTCGAACCGATGACTCCACTGATTTCCGATGATCCCAGTTCCACATTCGAAGCGGTCGTGCTGACTTCGACCTTTTCGGTGACAGCTCCAACCTGCATTCGGACATTGATCAGTCGAACAGCGCCGACCTCCATTTTGAGGTGCTGCTGCGCGCTCGCAAACCCGGTTGCCTGGACCAGGATGTCGTACTCTCCGGGATCAACATTCGGCAGACTATAAACTCCGTCTTTATTGGTGCTAACTTCGCGCACTACGGAAGTGGCCACATTGCGGACGGAGATTTGCGCATTGGGAAGAGCCGCGCCGGTGGAATCAGTGATTGTTCCTTGAATCGTTCCGCCTGCAACTTGCGCCACGACAGAGACGGTCGAAAGAAGAAACAGAGTAGAAACAACAGCGATCAGACAAACGCACGATTTGTAGGGCTTCACGAAGCACCTCCAGGTTGCTCGCGAATTACCTCAAGCACGACAGGTAAAAGGCCTACGGGTCGGCATGATGGTCTGTCTTATAAATTCCGACCCGCTTGAACGCCGCGCTCCACTAAACGTTGTTTAAGAAAAACGCGGACATCCAAGCTCATTTGCTACAACATTTATGAGACCACTTGTTTTGCGCCTGCTTTGATATCGCCGTTGACATTAAGGAAACCTTAAAGTCACACCCCTTTTCGTAGAAACTCCGTTTTCTGTACAAGCGATCATGCATACAACGTCAGCGCTGATGTCAGCCGGCCGCCACAGGTGCGCAGCAGCGCGGATGAGCCTAAAGACCGGCTTCGTTATTCCGGCTAAATAAAAACGACCGTCGTATCCCATTTACGCGGAACCTTCGATCAGGGCGAGTCAGATAGAAATACACGGCGGGAGTAACAAGCAGCGAAAGGACCATCGAAATAAGTATTCCGCCGATTACAGCAATGGCTAGGGGCTGTAGCATCTTGGATCCCGCCCCGAGGGCAAAGGCCAACGGCAACATACCGGCAACGGCGGCAATTGCGGTCATGGCAATCGGACGTAAGCGGCGTCGACCAGCGCGCACCATGGCATCTTCGGCCTCAAAGCCGGCTTGACGGAACTCATGTTCGGCATCGAGGAGAAGAATTCCGTTCTTTGCAACGATTCCGATAACCATGATGAGGCCCATGAATGCCGAGACACTGAAGGTCGTTCCGGTGATAAGAAGCGCAAGGAACACGCCGGTCGTTGACAGCAACGCCGAAGAAAGAATCGCCGCGGGGGCCGAGAAGCTACGGAATTCGAAAAGCAAAACCGCAAACACGAACGCGAATGCCATCACAAATACAAAGACAAAGTCATGGAACGTCTGCTGCTGCTCCGCATACAACCCGCCGTATTCGATCCGAACTGAGGAGGGAAGGTCCAATTTCGCGATCACGTCTTTCACTTTCGCAATTCCCGTTCCCAAATCGACACCCTCCAAGCGCGCAGTCACCTCCAAATCACGCTGCAGGTTCTCGCGTCGGATTTCAGTCTGTCCAGGAACCTGAGCCACAGTCGCCAATGATCCCAAGGTTGCCGTGCGTCCTATTGAGCTCACCAGCAACGTGTTGTTCATCGCTTCGATGTTCGCTCGATTTGTTTCGGGAAAGCGCACACGGACCGTATAAGCACGATCGTTGACGACAACGGGCGTTGTCGCCGGCTCTCCCTCCAGGATTGCGGAGGCATCAATAGCGATCTCGTCAGGACTAAAGCCGGCGCGAGCCGCAATCGCTGGGTTGATTTGGTAATTTACTGCGGGTCCGCTGGTTGCGTCCTCAACACCATTTTGAACGTCAACAACGCCCTGAATCTTCGAGATCGCATCCCCCACCTGCGGACCGAGCTTCTGCAAGAGATCTCCATCTTCTGAAAACAGTTTGATAACGATAGGCTCGGGCGCGCTCGTCAAGTCGCCAATCATGTCCTGCAACATGAGGGGAAATTCAGTGTCGAGTTCCGGTTCCTGCTGCTTAATCTTGGCGCGGAGGTCAGCAATCACTTCGTCGGTCGACCGTTTATGATCCGGCTTCAGCTTTATCGTAAAGTCTCCGCGATTTGCTTCAGTAACAGCCGCCAATCCCAGTTGCAGTCCAGTGCGTCGCGACGTGCTTTCCACTTCGGGCTCGGAGCGGATGAGTTGTTCGACATGATGCAAGATGCGATTGGATTCGGCTAGCGAACTTCCGATTGGAGTGTAGTAATCAAGGATGAATCCACCTTCATCCATTGCAGGCAGAAGATCGGAGCCGAGTGCGCTGTAGCAGAAGTAAGCGATGACGATCAGAACGGCGCTCCCTCCGGCTAACAGTAACGGTCGTTCGAGTGCTCGACGCAACCAGCGTTCATAAAAATTCACGACGGCATGAAATTTCTTTCCGTATGAAGATTGTTCGGCTTCGATCATGTGTTCCAGACGCTCACGCTCTGTCCGGTCCTCAGAATTGTTATCTGCGATCTCATGCTCCACGTTACGTCGAACGAAGTACTGGCTCAGATTCGGTGTCCACGTCAGCGCTAGCGCAAGCGAAGTGAAGAGGGCGACCCCCATCGTGATCGCGAGCGCCTGGAAGAATGTTCCATACACTCCGTGTATCGCAACCAGCGGCAGGAACACGACGATAGGCGTAACGGTCGAGCCAATCAGAGGTGCAGTTACTTCCTTCAATGCGCTATAAATGGCCTGAAAACGTCCCTGCCCGAGGTCTCGGTGAAGAACAATGTTCTCAATAACGACTATGGCGTCGTCGATCACCAGACCCACCGCGGCCGCGAGTCCTCCCAACGTCATCAGATTGAAACTCTCGCCCAAGGCTTTGAGAACGATAAACGTGATAACGATCGTGATCGGGATAACAAGACCAGCGACCGCAGAGCTCCCCCAGTCGCGCAGGAACACTACGATCACGATCGCGGCCAGCATGAGTCCAATCAGAATTGCGTCTCGCACGCTCTTGATGGAATCGCGTACAAGGCCGGACTGATCGTAGTACGGGACCAATTTGATGCCAGGTGGCAGCGTTCTGCGAAGTTCCGCAATTCTGGCGTTTACCTCATCGGCAACCTCGACCGTGTTGCTATCTGGCTGGCGATTGATTGAAAGCAGAACTGCAGGTTTGCCGTTTGCAGTGACAATCGTATATTTCGGCTTGGTTCCCTTCGTTACCGAGGCCACATCCGCGATGTGAACCGGCACACCTGAGGAGTTTGTCTTGATGACAATTTGTCCGAGCTCCTCCGGCGTGCGCACCTGGCCATTGACTAGACTCAACACCAATTGATGACTGTCCTGAATTAACCCTGGAGAATCGACGAGATTAGTCTTCGTAACAGCGTTGAGGATGTCCTGGACTGTAAGCGACTCGCTGAGCAATCTCGATGCATCTGGCGTAATCAGATATTCGGGCTCATCCCCGCCTTGGACCAGTACCGTGGCTACCCCATTCAGGCGGTTTAGCTGAGGCTTCAGGGTATAAGTCGCCAACTCCCACAGTTGCGTCTGAGGCACAGAATCCGATGTCAGGCTGAATCCCATAATGGGAAAGCTGGCAAACGTCAGCCTGTGGGTGTCAATTCTCGCTGTGATAGGAAGAGAAGTCTGCACCTGAGCGATCGCTGCATTGACGAGCTGCAGCGTGGTGACCATGTCAACGTTCCAATTAAAGAATAGATCCACCTCGGCTGATCCACGACTCGTGATGGAGTTCACTCGTGTAAGTCCGGGAACACTGTTCACGGCGTCTTCGACTGGCCGAGTGATAGTTACCATCATTTGATCGATGGGCATAACCCCGTTGTCGATCCCAACGATAATGCGGGGAAAATTCACTTCGGGAAAGACAGCGACCGGAATGGTGAAGGCGAGATACGCGCCCATGATCGCCAAAGCAATAATCAAAAAGATGAGTGGCTTCGAAAGACGCGAAAACCAGTAGTCTCTCGCGACGACCGGCGGAGCCTTTATTTCCTCAATGTATGTGATCTGGCTTGCCATTGCTCAGTTACCGCCTCCGGCGTCAGCTTCCGTCTTGTCGTCTCCTTCTTTAACCTCTTGCTCGGGTGCCTCGACTTTCACTTTGGTGTTGTCCGGCAGCCCGTACGCGCCCACGCTCACTACCCGCTCCCCAGGCTTGAGGCCACTTACGATCTGGATCGAATCGGCGTTTTGAATTCCCGTTTCGACATCGCGTTTGTGTGCGAGACCATCGCTGCCGATCGTCATTACTGACTTTTTTCCTTCATCGTCGGTAACCACCGCGAGTGTGGGGACAATCAAGGCGTTCGGAATAGTCTTCGCAGTCATCGCAAGGTGCGCTGATCCGCCCGCTTTCAACACGTTTCGCGGATTCGGCGCCTGAACCCATACTTCGACCGTCGTGCTGCCTGGGTCGAGAGCCGGACTCACCATAGTGACCTTACCCTTGATTGGCTCGGTCGCTCCGGCGACAGTCAGAGTAGCCGTGTCACCTTGCTTGAGTAGGGCTGCCTGATTTTGCGGAATGTGTGCCTTCGCCACCATCTGGGAGAGTTCCACGACCGTGACCAGCGGAGCGCCAGCCTGTGGCATCATGCCCGGGTACCAGGGACCATCCGTCACTACGCCATCGATGGGACTGCGAATTTCTGAATATCCAAGCTGAGCAACGGCGCTGTTGTACTTCCCTTGAGCGGAAACAAGCTGAGCCTTCGCAGACTTAAGTTCCTGTTCATGACCTATGGACTGCAAGCCGACAAGATGTTTCTGAGCTTGCTCGTACTGTGCTTTCGCCTGAATCAGCGCAACGCTGGCGGAATCGAAATCCTTGCGTGGGATCGCTCCCTGATCGAATAGGGTTTTACGGCTGTCATAGACCTGTTGCTGCGCATTCAGATTTTCTTTTGCTGCCTGTGCATCGAACTGTGCCTTCTGCAATTCCTCGGGAACTGAGTTGTTGGTAGCAATCACTTCCGCCGCTTGTGCTTGTTCCAAGTCACCTCGATTCTGCTCAGCAGCAGCGGCGAGGTCCTTGTTCTCGAGAGTTAGCAACAACTGACCTGCCCGGACTCTCGCGCCTCGTGCGACATATGCCTTCTGAACTGGAGAGGTAATCTTGGGGACAATGGTCGCCTGGTTGATAGGAAAGAGAATCGCATCCGTGGCGATACTCTGCGATATTTCTCCTTGTTTCACCGTCGCGGCTTGGACTGAAACCAGAGGCTGCGGCTCGGCCTCTTCCTTTGAGCAGGCTGTGAATGTCAGGACGGAAGCAGCGAAACTCGCTATCAAGCAACGCACCAATGATTGAGTGGACATATGCCTAAAAGGTTCCTGTAAGAGTTTGAAGGTTTGCAATAGCAAGGCGGTATCTTGCCTCGCCATCGTCAAAGTTATTTCGCGCTGCTACCAACGAGTTTTGCGCGTCGACAACTTCCAGTGCGGTGGCCTCACCTGCCTGGTAGCGCAGGTTCGTGAGCCGGACACTCTCCGCGGCCAAGTCAGCCGATTGCGCAAGAACTCCTAACTCGATTCGTGCGGCGTCCGCTTCGGCGTATAAAGTTTTCAACTCAGCAAGCAACTTCCGCTGCGCAGCAGAGAGCTGCGTCTCTGCGAGATCTCGTTGCAGCTCAGTTTGTCTGACTTTGCTGTGGGTCGCGCCCCAATTCCAGATTGGGATGTTAAGAGTAGCGCTGGCCGAATATCCAAGATTGCGAATTGGTCCATCCGGAGTTGGCGTATTTACAAAATGGCTCGCGTCGATGCCATAGAAGTAATCCAGGGTTAAAGTCGGCAAATATGCCGCACGCGACGACAACACAGCGTATTTCGCTGCACGCAGAGTTTGCATCGCTGCGTATAGATCCGGATTCTTGGTCTTAGCCTGCTGTTCGACTTCCTGAATCGCAGGCAGGGGAGGCGGCAGCCGAAGGTCGTCCACCGTCGAGAAGTCTTGGTTGAAGTCCGCGAAAACCAGCACAGCTAGCTCTATGTGATTACGGTCCATGGCAAGCTGTGCTTCGCGGAGAGCACGAGTCGCATCATTGGCTTGGAGCTGCGCCTTGATCACATCCGCATGGGCGACTTCTCCACCTTGCTCCAGCTTTTGGCTCAGATCAAAGAATCGCTTCGCTTCATCGGCGGCTAATTGTGCGTTGGCATACTTCCGCTTTCCGACAACCTCCGCGTAATAAGTCTGAACAACAGTGGCAACGAGTCCGCGTGCCGCAACTTCAGCTTTGGCGCGGGCTGCGGCTACACCTGCGGCGGTACGGCTGAAATCGGCGAACTGAGTGCCGCTAACTACCTCGTGCGCATTACCTTGGCTTACGTATTCGTGGACAGCATTGTTTGCGATGTATTTCGGAGTGGAAGTTCCTGTTCCCTCTGTATACAGATATTCAGTGTTCGCGCTCACGCTCGGCAGTAATGCGGCGCGTGCTTGCACATGATCTTCGTGAGCAATGCCCGCATCAGTTAGCGCTGAGCGATAGGTCGGATCGAGCTTGCGCGCACGCTGCAAAGCATCCTGCAGAGTGATGACGATGGGAGCATTCGCTCCTGTCGTGCCCTGACTTGCCTGAGTTTGCTGAGTTGTAGATATCGAAGTGCTTGCACCTACCCCAGAGGACAGCTGTGCTGCCGCTGTTCCCACCAGAACACACCAGAAGCACATAAGAACAACTTGTATTCGAATGCGCCACATACACTTCTTGTAGTCTCTCCGCAGAAAGTCTCGATTTGTTATTGCGTTTTACGTTCTCGAGGAAGGCTTATCCCACCTGCAGCCCAGCTCTGCGCCGACAGAGCCAGGCTGCGTCCCCGTGCGACATTTCACTATTTGCCAACAACGAGTATCGCGATCGAGCCGGGTACGACTGCGGGTCTGGGGTGACCGGTGGGATCTCCATTGAATTTTGCGGAGGGAAGGTAGATCTGATGTTTCTGAGTGTCGAGCGCCATCGTCTTGGAACCGGGACTCGAAGTCACTGACTGTACGACAGCGTACTTGTCTCCTGATTTTTTGCGGACGACGCTCAGGTTGCCTTCCCCGTTCGATGCGAAGATGTATCCGGTCCCGGGATCGAAGGCTACCGCATCGCAATCGTTCCCTATGGGTACCGTCTGCACGACTTTTCCCGAATCGGCATCGGTCACCGCTAGCATTTTGTTCGCACACGCGGAGAACAGCCGGCGAGCTTTTTTGTCGATGGCGAGACCGGTAGGGCCGTCACAAGGAGCCAGCGGCCAAGTGGCTTTCAGTTTGCGAGCGGAGGCGTCCACAACGGCGAGAGAACTCTTGTCTTCGAGGTTGATGAAGAGATTCCCTTGATCGTCATAAACCGTAAACTCCGGCCGTCCCGGTAGAGATATGGTATCCACGACCTTCTGAGTAGCCGCATCGATCACACTTGACGAGTTGCTGCCGCCATTCTGAACGAAAACAGTCTTTGTATTCGGGTCATAAACGATCGAATCGGGATTTTTTCCAACATCGATCTTGTTCGATACTTTCAGAGACTTCAAATCGAACACAGCTACTTTGCCCTCACCACCATCGCTAATGAACCCAATGCCGAACTCCGGAGCAAGCGCGATACCATGCACACCCGGAGTATCTGGAATATCGCCCTCCGATGCCCCTGAATCCGCGTTAAAAACGCCCACATGGGTTGAGCGAGACATGAATAGGCGTCGTGAGTCATTGTCAACAATGAGATAGTCCCATCGACCGCCGCCATCAATTGCGATTTTATTGACAACTTTGAACGGACCTGTCGTGCTCCGGGCATCAGCTCCAAATAACAGTGAAGGAGCGCTGAATGCCAACAAAAAAATCAGCGTTGTGGTGCTTAAATGACGACGCATCGGATCCCTCCATGATTTTGCAAACGAGAATTGCAAGCGCAAACAACAAGATTTGTTCCGGATACTAATTTCCGCAACATTAAGGCATCCTTAATGGGTTTTGAAGGCACTCGGCGCGTTGGTTTCGCTGGATTTTGGGCGTACAAGAGGACGTTTGATGACTAGCCTGCAAGCAGTAACACTGCGGAACCTCAAAACAAATAGATGATGGTAGTAGATTTACCTCCTGCGCTCTTGCCAAGACGATGAGTCGCATATCTCGATGTTGTTGACAGCCATATCTTCCGTCTTAAGGGAAATTTAAGGTGAAAGTGCCATCATCATTGCGCTTGAGTATTGGAGAAAGCGGATGAAGGAGTTTGCGGCTGGCGTTCTCACCACGCTTATCGTACTTGTTGCGGTTTTCTACCTCTATTTTGCAACTGGAATGGCTCCGGTTGCCGCATCGGAGAAGCCGATGCCATTTGAGAAAAAGCTAGCTCATTTGGCCCTGCACGCCCGGTTGGACAGAGAAATGCCAACCCGAGTTCCGCTGCCACCGGACGAGCAAAATTTGACTGCAGTGCTCACATCTACATGGAGCATTGCGCAATCTGTCACGGCATTCCCGATAAAGAACAGAGTGCAATTGCCAAAGGTGAGTTTCCGCCTCCCCCACATTTTTTAGGGGCAAGGGCGTGACAAACGACAGCCCAGGCGAGACATATTGGAAAGTGTCGAATGGCATTCGGCTAACCGGAATGCCAGGTTTCGACAAGCAACTTTCGACGGCACAGATGTGGCAGGTTTCATTGTTGTTGGCACATGCCCATCAATTGCCCGCCACTGTCAAGGCAGTTCTCGCCAATCCTCCACAACGCGTTCCGATGCAGATGGATTATGCTGCCTTGGCGTGCCAAAGAGTTTCCAGGTAGTCAGTTGGTGGGGCGTTCCATGCCGCACTCCGCGGTGTTCCGGTTTCGCGGTCTTGTCCGCGATGGTGCTCAAGAATAGAGCGAAACACATGCGGCCCACCGAGCGCGGCGTCGGCACCTGTGAAAGTTGTGGCTGCCAATACAGCATCAAGCCCGAGCAGCTCGAGAGACGGCTCGTCGAGCTGCCAACAGAATCGCAGGAATCCTAGTTCGGTCGTCAGCCATCGCCGAGCGTCGGACAAGTTGTTCCGGAATGGAATCAGGTGCGGCGCTCATGTCGAGGAATCCGCATTACTGACAGTGCAGCGCCGTAACCTCCAACTCGCGTTTTCGCTTCATGGCTGCGACCAGAACCACTCTCTTAACCGCTTTCTGGCGCTCGAAACCGCATTTGAGCAGGCCACTAGCTGGCCTCACAAGCGAGATTTCAGACCGGCCTCACGTTAACCGCTTGCGGCCCTTTTTGTCCACGCTCAGAGTCGTATTCGACCGCTTGGCCTTCTTTGAGGGACTTGAAGCCGTCACCTTGAATTGCGGAATGATGAACGAACAGATCCTTGCCGCCGTCGTCCGGGGTGATGAATCCGTAGCCCTTCGAATCGTTAAACCACTTCACTGTTCCTCTTGCCATGTCTCTCCTTTACTTCTCCTTTCAAAGAGAGTGTACGCGCCCGCACGGCAAAAACAAGCTGCTGTGTTTCCAGGCTTCTGAGCTGCTGACCAACCGCCAACAACGACAGCAACACTGGCGGAAACACACGAGGAGAAATATGGAGTTATGGAACTTTCCCACTACCGTAGTTCCTACGCGCTTCACTCCGGATGATCCTCCGCTATGACCTTGTACGAGAAAGAACCACCTCGAGAACCGGCTATTGGCAGTCGGGAGTCGGCATTCGGCCAAAGCAACAGCCAGAGCAGTGCAGCAAAAGTCGGCGAGCAGCACTAATCCGTGAAAAATGATTCCGACCTCCTCCATGAAAATCCCTGCCACCAAGGCCGAGACTCACGATGTCACCCTTGCGCAAAGACCGCGCAAGGATACGGCAAACATTGCGAGTAGCTGCTGCATCCATGATGCTGCATGATGCGAAGGCTCACGGCGGTTCTTCTACTGCTAGCTTCCACAGGCTGTTCGCGAAAGAAGACCCTCACGTCCGATGATCTGAAATCCCAACTCACCAAGGCAATCTCGTTCGCTTCCGAAGTAGAGATGTTCGTTGATTATCTTCATGCAAATCGCGCCACATCCAACTTCGCCGAGCAGCACGCAGCGTATCTCGATGCTGAAATCGAACGTTCAGCCGACGAACTAGCCAACGCCGTTCCCCCACCGGGAACACAGTCTGCGCTTCAGCGTTGTCGCATCCAGCTCAATCAGCTTCGCGAAGAACTGTGGAAGGTGCGGATACACTGGGACGACAACAACGCACTCTCCACTGCCAAAGCCCATGTTGAAGAAATTCGCGGTGACTTGGAGCAGGCCAAGTCGGCGCTATGAAAAAGCTCCTCGGCATCACGCTCGGCATCATGACCGCGCTCGGAGGATTTGTTGACCTCGGCCAAATCGTCTTCACTACGCAGGCCGGAGCGCTCTTTGGATACAAGCTCATGTGGGCAATCGCCCTCGGCACTGCCGCAATCATCGTTTACATGGAGATGTGCGGACGCATCGCCGTGGTGGCGAAAGAGCCTGTATTCGCGGTCGTTCGTGATCGCCTCGGACGGCGTGTTGGTGTCGCCGTCCTGATCGCCTCGAACCTTCTGAACCTGATCACCTGTGCCGCCGAATTGGGCGGAATCGCAATCGTGCTCCATTTGCTTACCGGCTGGCCCGAGAGACTGTTGCTCGTGATGGCGGCACTCGCCATCGGCGCGGCAGTTTTTGTCTTGCAGTTTCAGTGGATTGAGCGAACCTTCGGCCTCTCAGGCTTGATGATGTCGGTCTTCGCGGTGTCTGCCTACGTGCTGCATCCCAAGTGGAGCGAACTTGCGCGCGGACTTTTGCCCGCCGTTTCACAGCCGGATCGCGGACACACTCTGCTCTACGCGTACTTCGCGGTCGGAATTTTCAGCGCGCTGCTCATGGAATACGAAGTCCACTTCTATTCTTCCGGCGCGATGGAAGAAGACTGGAAGCCCAAAGACCTGAGCGAGAACTTCATGGTTGCAGCGCTCGGCTCGGTGCTCGGAGCAGTGCTCACCTGTGCCTTGCTCGTGCTGGGAGCATTGCTTTTTCTTCCACGCAGTATCTTCCCCGAGACGCTCAGCACGGCCATTATGGCTGGCGCCTTCCCTTTCGGTGAGAAAGCTTTGGTCCTGGCCCTACTTGGGACCCTGGCCTGCCTGAGCGGAGCCGCTGTAGAAACGGCTCTCTCGGGCGGCTACAACGTGTGCCAGTTTTTTAATCTTCGCTGGGGAAAGAACCTGCCGCCCAAGTCCGCTCCGGTTTACACCATGACGTGGATCGCGATGTTGGTGGTGGCCTTACTTCTCGTGTTAACCGGTCTGCGCCCTCTGCAGATCGTGAACATCTCGATCATCTTTGGCATGGTGGTCATGCCACTGACCTACTATCCGATCCTGCGCGTCGCCGCCGATAAAGGGATCATGGGCGACCATGCCAACCGCCGGTTCGTGAACATCATCGCTGGAATTTTTCTCGTCCTAATTACGATTGCCGCCATCGCCGCCATCCCGCTCATGCTGCTCACCCACTCCGGTCAGCCGTAACAACATGGATGTCCTGAATCGGGAATCGAAAACACGTGACACACGAAAACTTTTCCCCGTGAAACCGGTGCCCGCAGGTCCGACCAACCGCGTCGTGTTTTGATCTTCACGAACGACGGATCAAAATACCGTCGGTCTAACCTGTGCAACCCACTGATTCCTCGTTGAAATTTCCACATTATTTTTCTTCGAATCAGTGTAGGAATTGTCCAATTTGTAGCTGCATTGCTATAAGCGTTATTTCATATTATGAAATATATATTTTTACTCTTGAATTCACAATGAGACGAGGTGTATCGCACCAGTCGTTACCGCGCATGATCACGCGCTGGGCGACGGAAGCAACGACGACGAATGGCGGTTCATTCCCACTACCAGCGGCTACTACCGAGTTATAAACGCAAACAGCGGACTGTCTTTAGCTGCGCAGAACGCTTCCACTGCCTCTGGCGCACCAATCGTTCAATCCACGTACAGCAACGGCACCGGCGATGACGAGTGGCTGATCCAGCACACCGCCAACGGCACTTACAACTTCATCAACCGCCTAAGCAATTTGTTGCTCGATGCACCGAATCTCACCGGTCAGCCAGGCGTACAGCTCGATCAGGCACAACCAGGCACGTGCGTCAACCAGCAATTCCGGCTGATCGAGGACGCACCGCCACCGGCACTAGCTCCCCTCGGCGTCTCTCGGCAAAACGAGGTAGCCTCCTGCCGCTGACGAAAGCAGACGAGCCGTGCCAGCAGGTTACGAGCTGAGGCAATGATGCAGGGCAACGGGCTGCGGCGCATACGGCCTGACGCACCACCGCTGGTTGCGATCCTTACTTTGAGGAGCCCAAGCAGCGTTTATTGTTCAATGATCACGGCAGCCGATCGCGGTGGAATTTGCACTGTGCCCGATGTCTGCTGAGCATCCTGGCGCTCCGGCGTGGCTACCAGCAGCAATCCCGAATTTGGTAAATCGAGCTTAGCTGTGATGGCTTTCTCATGCTCCTGGTTCACGATTACAACCGAGCGTTTACCGTTCTTTGCTACAAACACGGAATACTTGCACGCGCCATCTGCCGTTACGCTCGCTCCTAGGGTATCTCGAAAGTCGGCGTCCCAGATCCATGTCCGATATTTGCGGCGGAGGGCATCAATCTTTTGGCCGTAAGTCAAGGTCAAGGCGTAGTCACTCAAGAAGCCTTTGAAGTTATAAGGTTCGTAACTGATAACGTACCGATTGAGCAGAATCAGGTTGAGCATTTCGCGATCGTCAAATCCAGTGGCAGCGACGATAAGCGGAGCCTGAGGATCAATGTAGCGTGCCACCGGAGTCGAATTCGTATTAATACGGAAGTAGGAGACTGGATAGTACTGCATGAGCCAATCTTGCGGACCTTCTCCAGCAAAAACGAACTCACGATCTACTTTGTCAGCAGCGGCGCGCAACCGCGCAGCCATGGGCATATCGCCCCCGTAGATATACCCGGGTGCCTCATAGCCGTGGTTCTTAGCAAAATTGTATTTGACCGGACCATGATGGCAGTTCTCATCGAACAACCATCCGGTGGCGCCTAGCGCCAGCAGTTTTTGAAACTCTTTCGTTGCGACCGCCTGGTAACCCGGGCTCAGGAAATCCATGACTGCGCGCCGATGATTGTTAATACCCGCCAACTGTGTCGGAGTGTAGTAGCTGTATCCGCGCTGCTCATACTCAATCCCATACGGATCCTGAGCAGCATATTTGAAGAGTTGGTTCCGGTACCACGGAGTGGTTTTGTCGGCCCAATTCAACTTTCCAAACAGGATAATCTTCACGCCCATGGACTGAATCTTTGCGATGGCGTCGTGTAACTGCTGCCAGGTGCCTAATCCAGGATCAGTATCCTGGGCGGGATCGCCACCATCCTGACCGCCGCGATTCCAGCCAACCAGTTGAATTGCCTTCACTCCATCTCTCGCACACTCCGCGCCGTACTTCACCAGATCGGCGTAAGGAACTCGGTAGTCTTGCTCCGGAGAATTGATCTGTAACTGTTGCCACGAGTGGATATCCAGCACCCACGGCGGCAGATGCGGACTCTTGAACCATGTCGTCCGCCATTGTTTGTACAGGTCCACGCCGGCATGCCAATCGCCGTGGTAGGCGCGCAGCACAATCGGCGCGAGTTCTACTTTTGAATGAGGGTGCGCGAAAATAAAATGTGTGGCGCGGAACTGTAACCGCACTGGATGCTGATCGATCTCATCCTGTTGCGGAACCCTTTCACCGATCGAATCGATTACGCCGGGATGCTGCTCAAATGTGTACTGCAGGAAGTAACGCTGACTTGGATCAGCCATCTCGATATAGAGACCTTTGTCGGCCGCTTGCACAAGGCAAAAGAGGCTTCTCGACGAATCGAATGTCTTGGTGGGGTAAAAGTCTCCCCAGTAGCCCTTCTCGTTGCGAAACACCGGATAGATTTCATCAGATTGAAGATTTGCGTACCACATGGTGCGCACTTCCATGGGCGTGTCACGCGAAGGCGAATTGAGATCACCGAAATATGGATAATCAACCGTCTCGATGGATAGACGCGAGTCATTTACTATTGACGCAGCGAAAGTGAGCGCTCCGTTTTCGAGGGTCACCGTAGCGGTCACAGTTATGGGCAGCCTTCCCCCGTGTTCGCTGAGTAAATTGCCCCAGCGCAGTAGAACTCTATTTTCGGAGATTCTCTTCACCTCCGCTGCGACCTGCTTTTTTCCGAGCACAAAGTTGTCTCGACGCCCTGGCAGCGGCGCGTGGAGACGAAAAGAGATGCCGAGTTCCGGACGACGCTCGATCATCCAGTGACTGGACTTATCTTCAAGCCGGAGCAGAGCGCCGGAACTACTGTCGAACGCGACCAGAAGCTTCGAGTCCTGCAAAACCACTTCACGACGAACTGGTGATTGCCCGACAGAAAGAGTAGTTAACGCGAACACAGCGAGCAGGGGCGTGCAAAGAGACGAGCACATTTTTGCTATTTTCATCGCATGTTCCAGGCTCAGTGGATCGCCACCTTAGGCGCCACAGAAGCTGCTCGCAAGACGAGGTGGGAAGCGCGCAAGCCATCGGCTTGTGCCAGGACAGTTATCGCGCCGGCATGATCGGCAGCTCTTACGAGAACCATGCAAAGTCCACGGAATGCATGGCGTTCACTTGCAACATTGCTCTCGTGGCTTGCCGGGTTTCCATTCGCCACGCCCGCCAGGGTTCCTGTGCCGGATACAGAGAACCGGATCAGATTGTCCGCTTCGGGGACGACGCGTCCCTGCGCATCTACTACTTCGACCCGGATGGGAGCGACTTGCTCCCCATCCGCAGAGACAGTCGCGATCTCAGGAATAAGCCGCAGAGCCGCAGGCGCTCCCGTCGTCTCGACTTTGTATCGCGCTGCTTCTCGGCCGCGATTCGAAGCTACCGCAGCTAGAGTCCCAGGAGCATAAGGCACTTGCCAATCGAGATATTGATTGCGCGGCATCTCGCGACTACCCAGGCTTTTGCCATTAAGCAGCAGCTCGACCTGTTTGCAGTTGGAGAAAACTCGCACGCGAACATTCTTGCCGATTGTGTTGCTGGGAAACTTCCAATCCGGGAAAAGGTAGACCGACGGCTTTTCTGTCCAAACCGTCTTCCAGTAATAGTAGACCGGTTTGGGAAAGCCGCACAGATCCATGGCTCCAGTCTGGCTTGTCGCTGCGGGCCAACTGAAGGGATTAGGTTCGCCTCGATAATCGAACCCGGTCCATATGAATTGACCGGCAACAAATGAATTCTCAACAACCGGCACCCATGAGTCCCACGGCTCTCCATTTGTTGTATTAGGAGAGGGGCCATCTCCATAAGCCGAGCACAGACCCGCCTCGCGAGATGTTTCGAGTGTTCCGCGTGAACTCTTGGCGTTGAGGTCTTCACTCCCGAACATCATCAGAGTGGGAAATTCTTCGTGTAACTTGCCGAAATCTCGACTGTGGTAATTCACGCCGAAAATGTCCTGGAGAGGAAGAAAGCCGTTTTTATTAAAGCCCCCATGCATCGCTGCTGTAGCGGGGCGAGTCGGATCGATCTTCTTGACCAGCGATTTCATTGCGGCGAAGATTTCTGCGCCATGCGAGGTTCCTTGCTGCCCTTCTTCATTGCACAGAGACCACATCATGATGGATGGATGATTGCGATGCTGGAGAACTATTGCCTTGAGATCTGAGAGATCAGAATAAGCCGTGGTTGCCGTTGCTTTTGTAGCGTACGTGTCTCCGAGGTGCCGATTCTCATCCATCACCAACATTCCCAATCGGTCGGCAGCTTCGTAAAACTCCTCAGGAAGGGGATTGTGCGCGGTGCGATACGCATTCGCGCCCATAGACTTCAGCTTCTTTATCCGCCACGACCAGAGATCGTCTGGCGCCGCAATTCCCACACCGGGAAAGTCCTGATGACTGGCGACGCCATGTATTTCTACGTGCCGGCCGTTCAGGAAAAAGCCGTGATCCGAATCAAAGCGCAGCGCACGAATGCCGAATGTGGTCAGCGTCCGGTCGGTGATCCTGTCTGATCGGCGGATAGTAGTTCTGAGTTTGTAGAGATTAGTGTGTTCTAACGACCAGAGGAGCGCATCGCGTAATGCCAGGTTCTGAACGACTGTGACTTCACGGCCGGAGGCGAGTTTTTCTTCATTCGATGTGGAAGCAATCCGCTTTCCAGTGGGTTCAAGTACTTCCGAGATCAGGGTAAAGCTGCCGTCGGATGGATCATCGTTATGAATGGTGGTCTCAATTGTCAGATTGGCCGGCGCGTGGTCACCTGAAGCCGGATCATGGCGCATGGCGCCGCTCACGTCGGCCTTCACAAAAGTTCCCCAAGGAGCGATTTGCAATCGATCCGTCGTTATTAGCCGAACGTGACGATATATCCCACCGCCCTCATACCACCACCCTTCAAACCAGCGCGGGTCCACAAAAACCGCAATGCTGTTCTCCTTTCCAAATTGCAGGGCTGAAGTGATGTTGAGTCGAAATGATGTGTACCCACTTGGGTGTTCGCGAATAAATTGGCCATTAACGAAAACAGCGGCGTCGCGATACACGCCGCCAAAATCAAGCCACACACTTTTGTTTTTGCTTGAAGCGGGGATTAGAACTTTCCGCTGATACCACGCTGGAAAGAGCGGAAGATAGCCATGGCCTCCATATGCAGAACGGCCGGGCCGATTGAGCGCGCCAGTGCTTCCTTGCGGCGACGAACCGTTAGGAACCTCACATTCGCGGCCTCCGAGCGCACAAATGGCACCGCCAGCCAAAAGTGACTCGTTCGGATCGGGGCTGATGGTTCCCTTGACAACATAGTCGTCAGGAATCTGGACCGATTGCCAGCCGATACCGGAGTCGGGAACTTTTAACTGTTTAATCTGATCCGCTGTGAGCTGTGGCTCCGCGGGCCAAGCCTGAAAGTGGGTCATTGGATAAAACTGCCAGTCTTTATCGAGCAACAGAACTGATCGCGGCATTTGCCGGCAAAAACCGGACGAAATTCCGAAGATTCCGAGAACAGCCAAGAGAGTTGACCACCTTAAGCTTTGCGCGACGAGTTTGTCTTTCATGAAGCGCCCCATTCGGTCCTTCGTGGCAATCAATCGCGGATTGTAACCAATCGATTAATCAATAACAATCGATTGACAATCACCCAAATTGTGGAATAGCATTCCTGCCGCCTCGATCACCTCGATGCCAATTTCGCAAAAACCCGCAGTTCGCAAGAGGCAGGTCGACTTGAGTTCTCACAAATCAGGAGTCGAGGAAGACTGAAACCATGTATCACCCGATAGCTCCCGGGGAATACACGAGGAGGATGCCATGACAAGTGAGATGCATCGGCTCGCCGCAGCCGAAGGCCAAAATTCAAACACTGCGCGCTGCTGCTTCAGTTCTCGCTCAAATTCCAGAATGGGAAACGGATATCCGTTTCGGAAGGAAAACTGGCGATCCGCCATGGCACAAGTCCTGAGCGCGCTGTCGCTTGCGATCGCTCTCACCACGATTGCTTTGCCGGCTCATGCGCAGGCATTTGGGACAATCAGCGGAAACGTCGTTGATCCTATGGGCGCCGTGGTACCTGGAGCCAAGGTCACAGCGACGGAAGCGGAAACGGGCTTCTCGCGTGAAGTCGTATCCGATTCACGTGGGCACTACATTATTCCTAATCTGCGTCCCACACAGTACACGTTGACCGTCGAGGGATCGGGTTTTGAGAAGTTTATCCAGCAAAATGTGCTCCTGCTCGCGAACCAGGCAGCTACCCTGGATGTGAAGCTCCAAGTCGGCTCCCCTGTGCAGACATTGGTCGTGAGCGAGGCTGCGCCACTGGTAAATACCACGACGCAGACACTAAGCGACGTCATTGAGCGCGACCGGATGGTGGACTTGCCTCTCAATGGCCGCAACGCTGTCGAGACCATGAACCTCATTGCGGGAATAGGCGGCGTCTCTGTTTCCTCCACCCCTAGCCAGTCGAAGCCTGTCGGGGCAACGAATGTGAATGTCAATGGCTCGCGCGACAACCAGACGAGCTACGCTCTGGACGGCGCAAATTTCCTCGATCAGTACTACAACGTAAACATCCCGTTCCCGTTCCCCGACGCGCTCCAGGAGTTCAGCGTTCAAACGAACAATTACACCGCGCGCTATGGCGAAAATGCCGGCGGAGTTGTGAATGTAGTGACGAAGAGCGGCACGAATCAGTATCACGGTGACTTATTCGAGTTTGTCCGCAACCCAGTCTTCAATGCGCGCCCCTATTTCGGGACACAGCGCGACCAGATTAAACGCAACCAGTTCGGCGGCACAGTGGGCGGTCCCGTAACCATCCCGCATCTGTACAACGGGCATGATCGCACATTCTTCTTCTTTGGATATCAGGGAGAGCGCTACCGCGACGCAAGCACCGGGAATGCGTTTGTACCGACCGATGCCGAATTGGGCGGAGATTTTTCTGCGTTGCTGACTGTGAACCCGAATAATCCATTCGGGAAAGCCGAGCAGATCATCGATCCGACGACTGGGAGCAAATTTACGGGAAACATCATCCCTGCTAACCGTCTTGACCCGGCGTCTCTGAAACTCGCGATGAATTATCTGCCACGTGCTTCCGGCAATGGCCAGGTGTTCTTCACAAATCCAGTGAAGCAGAGCATCAATGAATATATCCTTCGGATAGACCACCGCCTCACCAACAGGGATGATCTTACTGGCCGCTATTTCCGCGATCACATTTTGCTCGCGCCGCAGAATCCAGCCGGCAACCTGCTCGCGTACGGCCCCGGAATCGACCAACCAGTCAACAACGCGATGATTCAGGAAACGCACACGTTTCGTGCAAATCTACTGAATCAGGCAAGCTTTACGCTATCGGATGTCCCGACCTCGAAGACCTTTGCCACCGACTCGCCCAACGTCGCTAGCTTTGGAGTCACCGGATTGTCGTTGCCTGCCGATCGCTGGCTGCAAAGCATTAATGTCAGCGGCGCTTTTTCAATTAGCGGCGGCGCCAAAGGACCTTTTAATAATCGCAACACCGGCGTGGAAGACAATCTGAGCTGGGTGGCGGGAAGGCACAATCTCGATATCGGCGTCACGTATGACCACTCGTCTGTCGATCTTGGTGATCAGTTCCAGGCCCAGGGATCGTTCAGCTTCAATGCCACGACTACTAACAACCAGATTGCCAGCTTCATGCTTGGCTATCTGAATAGCTTTACGCAAGGATACGGAGAATATAAGAACAACCGTAACAACTTCTGGGCTTTCTATTTTAATGACAGCTTCCACGTGATCCCGAGATTGACTGTCAACTACGGCCTGCGTTACGAGCCATACAGCCCGTGGAAGGAAATCAAGGGTCGTACCGAGCAGTTCCGCATCGGGAATTTCAATTCGGGAATCGTCTCACAGCAGTTTCCAAACGCGCCTCCGGGGTTGCTGTTCCCTGGCGATCCGGGCATGCCCTTCGATGGCGTAACCGGCAATTACACCAATTTTGCGCCGCGCCTCGGATTCGCGTATGACGCGTCCGGCGACGGAAAGACCAGTATTCGCGGCGGCGCCGGTATGTTCTACGACAGCCAGACTGCGGGCGTGATCAACAATCGGTTCGCCGACATCTCGCCGTTTAGCCCACAGGTCCAGCTGACGCCTCCGGCCGGACCGTTCAGCGAGCCTCTGCGCGGTTACACAGGGTTCTATCCATTCCCCTTTACGTATCCGCCTGCAAGCAACACGAAGTTTTCATTGCCGGTTCCGGTGATTACCTACGATCCCTCTAGCAAATACATAGTGCCCGTAACATATGAGTGGGACATGGTTCTCGAACAACAGCTCGCGAACAACTTGATGGTGCAGCTCGCATACGTTGGATCGCAATCTCGCCATCAGAAGGAAACGATTGAGCTTGATCCGGCTCAATACATTCCGGGAAGCAAGCTCACCACCGACCAACGCCGGATGTTTGCGCCCAACTTCGGATCCATTTCAATGGATGGTCAGGATGTGAATGCAAATTTCAACGCGATGGAAGTGACGCTGAAGAAGCGCATGGCGCAACATCTCAGCCTCACCGCCGCCTATACCTGGTCCAAGTCGCTGGATGACGTGCCGCAGGGCGGCGGCAACAATGATATTGGCGCAGACTCCGCCTCGGCATTGCCTTGGACGGATCCCAACCGACACGCTTTCGACCATGGTCTGTCTGGCTTCGACCATACCCATCGACTGGCTGTCTCCTACGTGTGGACGCTGCCGACCTTAGCGAATTCGAATGGCTTGCTTCGGTCTGTGATTGGCGGTTGGGAGCACACCGGCATCATGACTCTGCAGAGCGGTGGAGCGTTCACTGTTCTTGCCGGGAAGGACCAGTCACAAACGGGACTGAACCACGACCGCGCCGTCCTCGTGTCCGGCGTCGATCCGTTTGCGTCCGGAACCTGCGGCACTCCCACGCCATGCGTGAAGTGGCTGAATCCGGCGGCCTTTGCCCAGCCTGCCATCGGCACATTTGGCAGTCTCGCCAAGGATAGCTTCCGCGGACCAGGATTCTTCGGATGGGACATGGGACTGTTCAAGAACATTCCTATCCGAGAGCGCGTTCAGTTCCAGTTTCGTGCAGAGTTCTTCAACGTCTTCAATCACACGAATCTGAACAATCCGACTGCAACCGTGAGTAGTTCCGGCTTCGGGAATATCAACGGTTCGGGTGCGCCCCGCATTGGCCAATTAGCGCTGAAAATGACTTTCTAGATGAATTTCAAAGCTGCTTGAAGGGCACGGCTTCGCGAAGCGGAGCCGTGTCGCAGAACTTGAGATCTAGTTCGTGAATTCGGTAGCAAGCAACTGAACATGAAAATCCGATCCCACTTAGGATTCTTACTGCTGGGCACTGTCTTCTTCTCCGGCACTTCGTTCCCAGAACGGGCCGAATTGGCGCGCACTCCGCCGATGGGTTGGAACAGCTGGAACCACTTTCGCCTCAACATCGATGATGCAACCATGCGCGCCCAGGCGGCAGCAATGGTCAAGAGCGGGATGAAGGATGTGGGCTATCAATATGTGGTCATCGATGGCGGATGGGAAGGTTTTCACGACCAAGAAGGCAACTTTCATCCCGACCCGCAGCGGTTCCCCGATATGAAGTCCCTTGTGGACTACGTTCACGGACTGGGCCTGAAAGTCGGCATCCATACGACGCCCGGACCGAAAACTTGTTCAGGACGCGAAGGCAGTTACGGCCATGAATTGCAGGACGCCAGCACGTTTGCTCATTGGGGAATTGACTTCGTGAAATACGACTGGTGCTCAGGCGATCAGGTCTATAAACCCGAGCAAATGCAGGAAGCCTATAGGAAAATGGCCCATGCGCTGGCTGCGACTGGGCGCCCGATCCTGCTAAGTCTGTGCCAGTATGGGATTCAAGATGTGTGGAAGTGGGGAGCATCCGTGGGCGCGCAGATATGGCGCACTACGAACGACATTCAAGATAACTATTACCAAATGATGTTCATCGGTCTCGGACAAAACGGACTCGAGAAGTATGCCGGACCCGGTCACTGGAATGATCCCGATATGTTGGAAGTCGGCAATGGCCGCATGAAAGACGAAGAGTACCGCACACATATGACCCTGTGGTGCATTCTCGCGGCGCCGCTCTTCGCCGGAAACGATCTGACAAACATGAATTCGGCGACTCTCGAAATTCTGAAGAATGCGGAAGCGATAGCTATCGATCAGGATGCAGCTGGGGTACAGGGACACCGAGTGTGGCAGGAAGGACCGACTGAAGTGTGGATGAAGCCGCTGACGGACGGGAGCAAAGCTGTTGCCGTTTTCAACCGGGAAACGCGGCCGATGTCTGTCAATTTGGACTTCAAAGAACTCGCGTTACCGGAAGTCGTTCAGGTGCGCGATCTCTGGCTGCACAAGGAACTCGGAACTGCGCATCGCAACCTCTCTGTTCAGGTGCCCGGGCACGGTTCGGTCCTGCTGAAGATCAAATCAGTAACTAACGACGCCTCCGGTATATAAAAGGAGTCTCCATGAAAGCCCGCAAATTTCATGGATAGAAATCCCGATCACACAGCAATAGAAAATCTGTAGATTGTCGTGCTTTGAAAAGTTTGTCCCTGGCGAAGAATTGCTGAGGGGAAATTTGGGTGATTCGGCGCGTCCGGAAAGTTTTGTGTTTCAAGGCACAGCGCGGCATGACGTTCATAGATCTCGCCTTGTTTGCCGCGAATCGATCCATCCAGGGTGTTGCCGGTAAAGAATTGAAGTCCTGGCTGAGTTGTGAGCACTTCCATCTTCCGTCCACTTCTGGGTTCTTCCAATGTGGCAGCAAGACTCAGGGTTCCATCGCCGTCGAGTACGAAGTTGTGGTCGTAGCCATTGGCGAGTCGAATCTGCTCCTCGCGAGTATCCATTCCTGATCCTACCGATCTCATACTCGTGAAATCGAACGGAGTACCAGCCACAGCCTGTAGCTCGCCACTTGGGATTAAAAATGAATCCACCGGCGTAAAGCGTCGCCCATGAATCTGCAAACGATGCTCGAGGATGTCGCCATTTCCCGCTCCAGCAAGATTGAACCAGGAATGATTTGTGAGATTGATGACTGTATCCTGATTTGAAACTGCCGAGTAGTCGATTCGCACTTCGTTCTTTTCCGAGAGAGAGTATGTGACTGTTGTCGTTAGGTCTCCGGGATATCCTTCTTCGCCGTTCGCACTCACGTATCGCAAACTTAACCTGTTGTGTGAGGCGTCCAGTACGCTCCATACTCGTTTATCGAATCCGCGAATCCCACCGTGCAGGCTATTTCCTCCGTTGTTGGCCGCCAGCTTGTATTCCACCCCGTTCAACTTAAAGCAGGCGTTGGCAATTCGATTCGCATACCTGCCAACGATCGCGCCGAAATAGGGATTCCTCTTCAAGTAGCTTTCGAGGTGATCATAACCAAGCACAATATCCGCTCTCTGTTTGTTCTTGTCTGGTACTTCCAAAGAGACCACAATGCCGCCGTAAGTCATAATTCGAATCCGTATTCCGTGCTGGTTCTTAAGCGCGAATATCTCGACTTTATGACCGTCCACCGTCGTCCCAAAATGGTGCCTCTCCACCTTCTTACTGATAGGAGAAGGCCCGCGTTCACTGCTGGGTTTGATTGTTGATTTCACTTCTCTGTAGCCCGAGCTGCGACTTCCACGCGCTTTGTGCCAAGAGTCGAATGCTTTGCCGTTATCCCAATTAATCCGACTTTGTCCGGCAGTGTCTTCACCCACACCGCGCCAACCCCTCCGCTGTCCACCAGAGAAAACGGGTTGTCACCAACGATGACTCCAGGTCCGGTCAATTCGAATGCGACATCGCCAGCTGCAAACGCGCGCTCTGCGCCGAATTTATCGGCGATTTTGAACACAACGCGGGTGGCATCCGCCCCGTCTGCCTGTAGAGCAGTATCGTCAGCCTCCAAGAGAAATTGGTCCTGAGATGGATCGGAAGAAAAAGAGCGTGAAAGCAGCAGTTGGTCTCCGACGTAGCCATCGATGCGAAGTTCCGGCCGTGCGGATCGGTCCAGATCGAGATCAGCGAAGAATGGCGGACGTTTCAAATGGGGAAAGCCTGCCGCATCTGGATATAGGGTCGCTTGCCGTTGACCGCCGATGAACAGCTCCAGACGATCGCAATTGGAAAAAATGGCGGCCTGCTTGCCGGGACCGTGCGGGGTATGCGGTCCACAATCCCAATAGAAACTTGGTCGAATGATGGGACGGACGTCCGGATCACACTGCGCTTGGTAAAAAGACGCTCCCAATTTAGGAATGCGGAAAACGTCGGCTATGCCGGGGGTCTTAACCGTGTTGTAGGAGTTGACGAGACTGGCATACTCGAACGCGCACCACGCGATCACGCCGCAGATTCGCGGTTTCGCTCCGGCGCGGCTGTGAGCTTGCGCGTGTCTTTCTGCCTGCAGCTGCTGCAGGTTCACATCGCCTGCGCGCCTATATCTGATCCCGAAACCCTTGCCAGCGGTGTAATCGAATTGTCCGACTGCTTCTGCCAGCATGTACGGAACACCGGGCACGGGGTCTGCGATGCTTACACTGCCGTCGGGCTCCGCATGATAGTCATCGAATGCAAATACATCTTCATGCCAATTCTCCTGCCAATCTTTCCGCGTACCGGAGGTCATCGATCCGGAGTCCGGACGAGAATCGTCGAGGGATTTCGCCAGTGCCGTAGTACGGCGGTATAGGGGAACGTCGTTTGCCGATTCGTTCGCGCGCACGCCCCAAATGATGATTGCAGGATGATTGCGATCGCGCACTATCATGTCGCCAACATCGCGAACCAAAAGCTCCTTCCAGGCGTCGTCACCCAGATAGCCCCACCCGGGAGTCTCTTCCCAGACCATCAAGCCAAGCTCATCGCAGGCATCCAGAAATGCTTCGGATTGTGGATAGTGGGAGCAGCGAACGATATTGCAGTTCAGTTCGCGGCGAAGCATTTCTGCGTCGCGACGCATCACTCGCGGAGGCATCGCTCCGCCGACATACGGATAGATCTCGTGTCGGTTCAATCCAAAGAGTTGCAGCCTACGGCCGTTCAAGAAGAATCCGTTTAGTTCAAATCTTGCGTCTCGCAGGCCGGTGCGTACGTGATAGTCGTGGATGGGTTTGCCATCGACAAGCAAGCGGGCAACAACGGTATAGAGATGCGGCGAATCGACGTCCCACAATGCCACGTTGCCCAAATTGGGAAGAGTAATCGTCACGCTCGATTGGCCGGTCTTACCCAGGTGCACTGCTTCTACGGCCTTTGAAACGACGCGAGCACCATCTTGTAGTTGAGCTTCGATCTGAAGTGACTTTGTTGGAACGACGGCAGCATCGAGCGTGCACAAGATCTCGATGCGGCGACTCGGGTCGAGGACCTGCACTGGCTTGACGAAGACGTCACGAATAAAGACTTGCGGAACTGCCTTTAACCAGGCCGAGCGATAGATGCCACCGGCTTCCAGGTAATCCACTCGCTTTGCGCCGAGAGGCGAGCCTTCCGGCGGCACATTGCTCCAGCGTGAATCTACTGCGACGTTCAGCGTATTGTCGTTTTTCAGCCATTTAGTTAGTTCGTACTCAAATGGGAGATAGCCTCCGAGATGCCGTGGAAGTTCCTGACCGTTGATCGTGGGGGTTGCGCCCACCATGACACCGTCAAATTTCAGGAAAACGCGTAGACCCTTTAGCTCATGTGGCAGTCTGAAGTGACGTCTGTAAATCCAGAAGTCCTGCCACGCTGCGGGATCCCAGTTTTCCCACGAGAGTTTCGCAACACAATGCGGCAGTGTGATGGAGGAAAACGTGTGTTCATCAACGTCCACGATGCGAGCAGATGGATTCAGCCTTCCCCCGAACAACCAGTCGCGATCGAAAGCCAGTATGCGGCTGGCCGGGCCGGTGTCTTTAGAATGCTGGGCTGCCGCGATACTTTCCCAATGCAATACTGGCGTTAACGCCAACGCTGCTCCGGTGGCGAAGCTGTTGCGGACGAAGTCTCTGCGCGAAATGAGGGAGCTTGAACTCAAGTTTTTCATAGTCGAACGATGAAGCGAAAACGCATGTCTTCGCCATACCACTGAACGTAATTTGTCCCCCAGGCGTTGTTGAACAGACCGCAATGGATGCCCTTCGAGAGATCGGGTTCAGACCGCGAGAAACTCAGCGGTGATTTCTCACCTAATACGATTAATGGCGCGTCGAGTGTTTCGACAGCGAACATCCCCTCTTTATCACGAAAGCGAAATCCCGTTCCTACTGCATGCATTTGCCGATTGCCTGACGACACCACGTCAAACGGTGAAATCTCTTCGCCGCATTTGTCCATCGTCCAACCCTCCGAAGATGAGACTAGCGGACAGAAGGTGAGCCACAGTGCTTCTGGAAGGCGTGTTGCCGGCTTGCCGAACCAGTAGAAATTCAAGTGAATCAAAGGTGCGGCGTTTGGCAGATCGAGTTCCAAGTACATGCGTTCGGGAAAAGATGCGAGGCCGCTCTGGCGCGCTTCCGCATCCGGAATCGCAAGTTTCGCCAGTATCCTGTGCCCCTGTGCTTGAGTTTCAACGTGCAGACTCGAAATCGAAGGCTGCCACTGCTGGCTCGTCGCTCCGAATTTCTCCATGCCCGGTTTTCCAAAATCCTTCGCGACCCAATCAGCTTTACTGATGATGTAATTAGAAAAAAACTGAGCGTAATCTTGCTGCGACAATGTTTGATAAGAGAACAGGCCAATCGGGTGATCAGCCGAGGCCCATTCCCGTCCTGAAGCCTTGTTGCGCAGCCGCCGAATCGCTCCACTGTCCGCATCGATACCGATCACGAAATGCGCAGTTTCGATCTCGTCTGCTGGCCGATGGGAATTCCCTTTTGCGACAGGCTCAACTGCGTTCAGACTCCGTATTGCCGCTCGAGCCTGGTCTCGAAGCTGGATGGGAAGTGCCTCAAGGCCGTCACTAAGATCCTGACGCTTTTCCTGCCAACTTCCAGTAACAACTTTGTACTTCTCCGTCGACAAGATTTGCGCGAGATCCCGCGGTTTGTAGTGGTCATAATCGAGCCACCGCTTCGTATCAGTACCCCAGGTATGCTCGGGTTCCAGAAGCAAGCGGCGGAGCAAGGCAACGTCAGTAGCATCTCCGACGCGAAAACGTTTTGCAGTCAACCAGTTGCGACGAAGTCGAGAGACCTCCCGATACCGCGCAATCTTAAGAGGATCACTTGCGATGCCGTAAATCCATGTATCCCCGATTTCTTGTGTGATCACCGGCAGGTGATCGCGATATGGAACGGCGGCGTTGGCTATGTCAGTAAGGCTGCCGGGAGTAATCTGCGCATTCGGATACCGTTCGTGTAAGTCAGAATGAATCTTGCTGATTTCATCAGGAGTATGCGGTCCACTGTTATCACCGCGAACAACTATTGCGATGGCCAGATCAGATCCCGGTACCCGGACCGTACTTCCGTAGCCGTGGTGATACATCACCACGATGCTCGCGCCCCCGCTGTCTTTCCAAACGAACAAAGCAGGAACTTCTGCCGGGCGACTCGCACCATTAACGCCGATGTCAAGAAACTGAATGCCATGCGCCGCAAGAGGACCGACTAATCCGCGCGTGTGACCCGGGACATCCGTCATCTTCGCGCCACTGGTTTTTTTGCCGAAGCGCCGGTCCAGCGATTCGGATAATGCGATGCTGCCGGAGATCATGGAAGGATCGAGCAGTTCGGTCTGCCAGGAGAACGGAAGCGCATGCCAGGCTATGTCGCCGTTGGCGATCGCTTCTTCCATGCGTTTGCGATCTTCATTCGAAGCCTGCTCGAGATACTCGTATAACAACCACGACCCGGTCGTCCAAACATAGCGTTCTTTACCTGCTTGACGCAGATCGCTCGCGGTTCGTATGGCTTGAGGAAAGTACACATCGAAGTACCGGCGCAGGACGGCCGCCTGTGTGTTCGTGAATCCAACATCGAGATGACATTTGAAGACCGCAAGCACCCGTTTGACATCAGGTTCCGGTGCCACCGTGGCGGGAGATGTCTGGATTCCGAACGAAGCGGGGGATTCCCAGAGCGTGGCGCCTGCTAGCGCACCGAGTATCTTTATGAAGTCACGTCTCCGCATATCTAACGAAAATCGTCCAGGCGAGTTTTCAATTTATTTGCTGCATTGGGACACGCACTACCAGAGCAGAGCCTGCCGCCACATTGAAATCAGTCTTAGCATTGGCAGAGACGTTCAACTCGCTCCATTTTCCATCCCAGGACCCGTTAGTGATCGACGCACTGCCAAGGGTAACGCCGGTCCTGGCGCCAACATCTCCGTTGGGCGCTGTTAGAGCCATCCCAGAGGCGTGCCCCGTGATTCCCGGCGCCACAATCGTTACATTCGCAGCCCGCCCACCTGCTCCATGCTCCTTATTAATAATGGTTACGAAGAGTTCCCGAATACCGCGCACCGCATAGGCAGTCAAGTTGATCCCATGGTCGTTGGATACGGTGAGGGGAAGAATGTTCCCATCGCTGCCCAAATCGAAGGCTCTGATCGCGTATGCCTTTGGATTGAATTGGAAAACTCCCGACTGGTCGAGATATATGGTGTCGGTGTAAATCCAACGCTTGTTGTGAAAGTTCACACCCAGAGCATGGTGTTGGGCCTGCCAATACATATAATCGAGCGCCCATAGCGCGGAAGCAAAGGCATTGCTGGCTCCGTTCACACCGCCGGTGTAGTCGTTGCACTCCGTCATCCGATACTCAAAACCCTCGGCCTGAACGGGTGCGAGGACGTGATCGTAAAGAATGGCATAGCGCGATGTGAGCCACTCGCGAGACAACATCGAATCGATTCCGGTGTCGACACTCACTCCGGCAGCGCTCTGGCCGGGATAGTCGTGATGCGTGACGAACTTGACGTGCTGATTCTTCGAGTCATGAGCAAAGTGCTGCGTCCACGATTCGCCTTCATAATCGGTGTCTTTGGTTCCGGGAACGGGATAGTTTGAGCCAGTATCAGGTCCGGTGATGCAAGCATCAGGCACGGCTCTGATGATTGCGCCCGCATACTCCTTCCAGTCTGCCAGGTATGAAGGGTATGCCGAGCCGGGGATTCCTGGCTCGGTCTCAACTATTTTCGGATCTCGTGGATGACCAGGAGCGGTATGGAACGAGTGCCAATCCGGTTCATTCCCAATCTGGAAACAGCTCAGTTGCGCTCTGTAATGCTGATCGATGTACCGGGCGAGCTCCGCAGCCTGAGCCGGATTGCCGTTCAGCAGCCGAAACGTGTAGATAACATTTACGTCCGCTGCTTTCGCAAACGCGAACAGTCTGTCAATGTCAGGAGGTCCGGGAACAGCGTACTCCGGACCGTCTGCCGTCCCTCCCCCGACACGAAGATTTCGGATTCCAATTGTCCGAAATAGCACGACCAGCTGCTTATTCTCATCGCTGAAAAGATAGCTTCCGTTCTTTTCCGGGAGCAGATTTGAACTTTCAAAACTCAGACCGGCAAAATCATGCGCAATCGGCACTCCGGGATTCAAGGTGTCTATTGCTATCGTCACTTCCGATTGCGCACGGGCTGTAGCAGCAATAAGACAGAGTGTCAGACATAGACCGCAGAGTTTTGCTTTCACGATGTCTACTCGAAGTAACCAGCGCTCCGGCGGCGCCGCAATCCGACCCGATGACTTCATCTGTCGCATGCAATTCGCTTACGTACTGCCTAATTCCTTACCTACGCCGAAAAATCGAGGTTTACGTCAGCGGCAGCCGAACGATGATCGCCGAACTCTCCGGCACCCTCAGATGGATCTTTGCATTCACGCACTCGCCAAGATCCGCCCACTGGCCATCCCACGACTCATTCACGATCTCAGCTCCGCCAAGCGTCACGCCGGCTTTCGCGCGGACGTCGCTGTTCGGTGCGACAAGAGCCATGTCCGACGCTTGGCCCGTGATGCCCGGCGCAACGATCGCAATGTCGGCATCGCGGGCGCCGCTCCCGTGGTCCTTGTTGATGATGGTGATGAACAGCTCGTGTGCGCCACGCACTGCGTACGCTGTCAGGTTCACTCCCGCATCGTTGGAGATCGTAACCGGCACGACGTTGCCATCACTGCCAAGCTCGAACGCACGAATCGCGTATGCCTTGGGATTGAAGTGATAGCTGCCAGCCGAATCGCGGTACACGGTGTCGGTAAAGATCCAGCGCCTGTTGTGGAAGTTAAGCCCGATCGCATGGTGCGCTGCCTGCCAGTGCATGTAGTCGAGCGCCCACAACGTAGACGCGAAGGCGTTGCTCGCGCCATCGACGCCGCCGGTATAGTCATTGCACTCAGTCATGCGATAGCCGAAACCTTCGGATTGCACAGGTGCGAGCACGTGATCGTAAAGGGCGGTATAGCGCTTCGCGGGCCAATCGCGCGATAGCATCGAGTCGATTCCGGTCTCGACACTCACCCCGATGGCGCTCTGGCCAGGATAGTCATGATGCGTGACAAACTTGACGTTCATTCCTTTGGCATCGTGCGCGAAGTGCTCCGTCCACGATTCGTTGTTATAGTCGGTATCTTTTGTCCCAGGCACAGGAAAGTTCGAGGCGGTGTCCGGGCCGCTGAGGCAAGCGTCAGGGAC
>Ga0134126_10000713_pt1 | contig 41806 bp, 35 predicted proteins | sample KB31752_FD_96881 | JGI IMG/M metagenome (GOLD analysis project Ga0134126, IMG submission 96881) | Terrestrial soil microbial communities with excess Nitrogen fertilizer from Kellogg Biological Station, Michigan, USA - KB3-175-2 | ecosystem: Environmental > Terrestrial > Soil > Unclassified ...
AACTGCGCGTTCGAAACCCCGGGCACCTCGACCGGATACTGAAACGCCATAAAGAGGCCTTCGCGGGCGCGTTCGTCGGGCGGCATCTCCAGCAGGTTCTTGCCGTCGTAAATCACTTCGCCGCCAGTGACTTCGTATTGCGGATGTCCAGCCAGTACTTTCGCCAAAGTTGATTTGCCCGAACCGTTCGGGCCCATGATGGCGTGCACCTCACCTTTATTAATTTTCAGGTTGATGCCCTTGAGGATTTCATTGCCATCAACCGATGCGTACAAATTACGAATCTCTAACATTCAATAGCTCCAAAAAACGGCCTTTGGTCTTTGTACCTTTGGTCTTTGAAAATAACGAAACGAAACAAACCAAGACCTAAGTCCAAAGACCTGCCTTATCCAACTGCGCCCTCGAGTTTCAGTCCCAACAAACGCGTCGCTTCAACCGCGAATTCCATTGGCAGTTGCAGGAAAACGTCCTTGCAAAATCCGTTGATGATCAAACTGACGGCGTCTTCCTGCGAGATGCCGCGCTGCATTAGATAGAACAACTGCTCTTCGCTGATCCGCGACGTCGAAGCTTCGTGTTCCACCTGCGAACTGTTGTTCATGACTTCAATGTACGGGAATGTGTTCGCGCCGGCATTTGAGCCAATCAGCATCGAGTCGCACTGCGTGTAGTTCCGGGCGTTCTCAGCTTTCGGCATAATCTTGACCAACCCGCGATAACTGTTGTTCGCGTGACCAGCCGAGATGCCTTTCGAAATGATCGTCGAGCGCGTGTTCTTGCCGAGGTGGATCATCTTCGTGCCGGTGTCGGCCTGTTGCGCATGGTTTGTCAGCGCCACCGAATAGAATTCACCGATTGAATTGTCACCTTGCAGAATGCACGAAGGATATTTCCAGGTAATCGCCGAACCGGTTTCGACCTGCGTCCACGAGATTTTCGAGTTCTTCCCGCGACAGGCGCCACGCTTGGTCACAAAGTTGTAAATGCCACCCTTGCCCGTTTCATCACCGGCGTACCAGTTCTGGACTGTCGAATACTTTATTTCCGCGTCATCAAGCGCCACGAGTTCCACCACGGCGGCGTGCAACTGGTTCTTGTCGAACTGCGGCGCCGTACAGCCTTCGAGATACGAAACGTAAGCGCCTTCTTCCGCGACGATCAGTGTGCGCTCGAACTGTCCCGATTCTGAGTTGTTGATGCGGAAGTAAGTCGAGAGTTCCATGGGACAGTGCACGCCTTTAGGAATGAAGCAGAAGCTGCCATCCGAAAAGACCGCACTGTTCAGCGCGGCGTAGAAATTGTCATTCGTCGGCACGACTGAGCCAAGATACTGCTTCACGATCTCAGGATGTTCCTGGACGGCCTCGCTAAACGAACAGAAGATGACGCCGACCTTCCTCAGCTTCTCTTTGTAAGTTGTCGCCACGGAAACCGAATCGAATACGGCATCCACAGCTACACCGGCAAGCTGCTTCTGTTCCGACAAAGGAATCCCCAGCTTCTCAAACGTGCGCAGCAACTCGGGATCTACTTCGTCCAGACTCGCTTTCTTCGCTTTCTGTTTCGGCGCGCTGTAGTAAATCATGTCCTGGTAATCGACTTGCGGAAACGTAATGTTGGGCCAACGACGCGGCTCTTCCATCTTCAGCCAATTCCGGTAAGCCTTCAGACGAAACTCGAGCATCCATCCCGGCTCGTTCTTCTTCGCCGAGATGATACGCACGGTATCTTCGCTCAGGCCGCGCGGAATGGTCTCGGACTCGATGTCTGTGACCCAACCGTATTTGTATTCGCGATTTGCGAGTATCTCAGCAGTGCTCATTGGTTCTCTTCTTGAGTTCAGAGTTCAACCTTCAAGTTGTCCTGATAAGTTAGCAAGCTAAAGCTTGAACTCTAAACGCCTCCTTCAGTTCGTGCTCCGCATCGATCGCAGCGGAATCTGCATCTTTTGAATTTGATGCAAACGCGCATCAACCTTCTCTTCCGAGCCAATTAGTTCAGCCAACGTAATTTCAGACAAAGCGCTCTGCACAATTTCATGAAGCCCTACGATCACCGGTCGAATGCCACAGTCGCTGGTATGGATGCACGTGTCGAGTAGGCCCGTGTGCGTCTTGCAGAAACGATCGACGGTATCTTCGTCGAGGATCCGGATTACTTCGTTCAAGTGAATATCCGCAGCCGGACGCGCCAAGGTGTAACCCCCATTCGCGCCACGCTGCGATTGCACCAGGCCGGCCTTCACCAAAATCCACATGAGCTTGCCGGCATTCGCTACCGAAAGCCCTTCCCGATCCGCAATCTGATTGAGCGTCAGAGAGTCGCCGGCTGACTCAGCCCGCGCCAATTGCACCAGGCATCGCAAACCGTATTCTTCGTGAGCTGAAATCTTCATATTCGCCGATTTGTTCGGATTTCGGCCTGATTATAGCATTCTTTACTTTTTTATCAAGTTTGGAAAATAAGTAGGCAGCGAGCCGGATACCGACTACAATCCGCGGCGTGCTGCACGCCCCGATTAGTCGCCTCAACTTGGCAACGCCGCGCGCTCCCACTCGCTTTGATGAGGATCGGCCTGAATCCGCTCAGCCAACTTCGGCGGGCGATGCAGCTTCACAAGTCGAGCTGCGATACGCGCACCTCGCCGCTGATCCGCGCTTCTTTCAATTCGCGAATATCCCAGACCGGATCATCAAGTGCTTAAAGTTCTACGGAATCGCTCACGACGAGTTTCGAGTGCGCTCGGCGTTGTTAGCCTATTACATCTTCATCGGCGTAACTGACGAGGTGATCGACCGCCAGGGCGACGACGGGCAAACGATTCTGGCGCGCATCACTAAGCCATCCGTGTATTTGCACGAGAGTCTTGGGTGCTCTGATGCACAGTTCATGGCCGAAATCCTCAAGCGGCATTTCCCGCTACGAGCTTCCCATCAGATTCGGGCAAAGTTTCGAACGCTCTACAGAATCAATCTCGCAGAGCGGAGGGTTCGCACCATGTCCGACTTTCTGAAAACGCGAAAATTGTTAGGTCGCGTCACGGCCGATATCTCGTATTTACTCGTTCGCGATCATCTGTGGAATGACGAGTGGAAGCTGCGCAACTTGATGAGAGATGTCGGTGCAGCCGGATGCCTGATAGATAGCCTCGTCGATGCACGGGCTGATCGACGCGCGGGTATACTCGCCTTTCGGCCGTCCTTCTTCGAGAGCTTGCGCCTGGCAACAGAAACATTTCTGTTGGGCGCACGACTGGGCTTTAGACATTTCGGCCTACGATCGTTGTTTGCCCAGGCGATTGTCGACAACATTCGCGATCGCCGGCGTTCGATTACAGCTTAACGATTAAGATTAGAGCCACTTACTCCTCAGGCAGGGTCTTGACTCCCACTGTCTGCACGATCTTTTCACGATAGCGGCGGGCATCCGCTTTGATGGTTTCTTCGTTGAGCGTCAGGAGCCGCCGATCGCGCATCACCACGCGACCTTCAATGATCACCGTGCGCACGTCGCCGGCTTTAGTGGCGTAAACCAGGTCGGAGTAGATGTTGTAGAAGGGAGTCTGATTGAGCGCGTCGAGATCGACGATGACGATGTCTGCGCGTTTCCCTTTTTCAATTGAGCCAATCTCTTTCTCGAGATGCATAGCACGCGCGCCGCGAATTGTCGCCATTTCGAAAGCTTGTTCGGCGGTGACGACTTTCGGATCATTGCTGATGAGCTTATGCAGTTTGGCGGCTGTGTCCATCTCTTCCCACAAATTGAGATCGTTGTTTGACGCGGCGCCATCGGTGCCCAGGCCGACAGGCAAATTCATTTTCAGCATCTCCGGCACCGGCGCAGTTCCCGACGCGAGCTTCATATTGGATTGCGGATTGTGAACGATGCCGACGCCGAGCTTCTTGAGAACTTCCAACTCGCCGGCCATCGGCCAGACCATGTGTGCCGCAATCACGCGATCGTTTAGAAAACCAATGCGGTTGAGGTATTCAACCGGTGAGGCGCCTTTCGCTTTGATGCTGTCATCAACTTCACGCTTGGTTTCAGAGATGTGAATCACAATCGGCGCATTCAGACGATCCGACAAGGCCCGGGCAGCTTTCAAATGATCTTCAGAGACTGTGTAAGGCGCGTGCGGCGCGATGGCCGGAACGATCAGAGCGTTGCCGCGCCATTTCTGAATGAACTTTTCCGAGTACGCCAAGCCCGCTTCGTAGGTCTTGTTGTCAGCAACCGGAAAGTCAATCACGGTTTCGCCGAGCACGCCGCGCACGCCGGCTTTGAACGTCTCGTCCGCGATCGCATCTTCGAAATAATACATGTCGCAGTAAGTCGTCGTCCCACTGCGAATCATTTCGGCCAGTCCGAGCCGCGCGCCTACGCGCACGAAATCTTCGGTAACGTTCTTGGCTTCAGCCGGAAAGATGTACTTAGTGAGCCATTCCTGAAGATCGAGATCGTCAGCGATACCTCGGAACAACGTCATGGGCACGTGAGTGTGGCCATTGACGAGACCGGGAATGACAACTTTGCCCGTGGCGTTGACGACTTCGCGCGCCGCATATTTGCGATCAATGTCGGCGGTCTCATCCACCGAGATAATGCGCCCGTCCTTGATCGCGACGCCGCCGTTTTCGATGACGTGGCGCGCACCATCCATGGTGACGATGGTGCCGCCTCTGATAATCAGGTCCACGTTAGTCTTCCTGCGCTGCGCCATCGTCGTGGATTGGGCAAACGAAATCAACAAAACAAGAACAATAAGTTTGATTTTCATTTCTATATAGGGCCAAGAGCAGAGCACTTAATGAACCGCGAGCGGCGGCGAGCGGGATAAGGGCTCAGCTTTGCCAATCAGTCGTGGCCAATCGATCCTCTGAAGTTGAGTCTCTGCCCGGCTCGCTACCGCTCGCGGTTCGGTAACTTACTTTGACGTCGCGTCCTTCAGGAAGCGCGCATCGAACGCTTTTGGTAGCAGCTCGCGAATATCCACGACTTCACTTTGGCCACGGAGATTCGCCAGGGTGATCTTCGCATGCTTGCAGTACTCCCAGATAATTTGCCGGCAGGTTCCGCACGGCGGCGTTAACGCCTCCGTATCCACCACGATGACCAAATCCGTGAAATCGCGTTCACACTCGGACAACGCTTTCCAGATCGCCACGCGCTCTGCGCAAACCGTCAAGCCATAGCTGGCGCTTTCAATGTTGCAGCCGGTATAAATCTTCCCTGCTTCGGTGCGCAACGCCGCGCCGACCAAAAACTTTGAAAACGGCGCGAGTGAACAGTTGCGCGCTTGTTTGGCAATCTCGATCAAATTTTCAATCTCGCTCAAATCTGGCCTCCAACTTTGATATCTCGGGCCAGCCTCTCGCGAATCTTTCCGCTTATCAAATCAATGCTCACAAGATTATGACCACCCTCGGGGATGATGACGTCCGCAAAGCGTTTCGACGGCTCGACGAACTGAATATGCATCGGCCGCACTGTCGCGATGTATTGATCGATCACTGAGTCAATAGTGCGCCCGCGTTCCGCTATGTCACGCTGCAGACGGCGAATGAAACGAAGATCGTCGGGCGTATCAACAAAGATTTTTATATCCATCTGCTCAAGCACGCGCGGCTCGGCAAAGATCAGAATACCTTCGACAATAACGATCGGTTTTGGCTCGACCCGGGTCGTCGCCGGCAGCCGCGAGTGTGTGCGGAAATCATAAATCGGCAGTTCAACCTGCTCGCCCGCGCTCAATTTCTTCAAGTGATTCACGAGCAGATCGTTATCGACCGCGTCCGGATGATCGAAGTTCGCCGCGTTACGATAATCCAGCGGCATGTCTTTCAGATCGCGGTAGTAAAGGTCCTGCTGAATAAAGACAACTTCGTCCGCCCGCACCGATTCCAAAATGCGATTTGCAACCGTCGTCTTGCCGGAACCAGTGCCGCCAGAAATGCCTATGATCATTATTAGTCAGTTGTCAGTGGTCAGTGGTCAGTTGTCAGTGGTCAGTTATGAGTTCTCAGTTGTCAGTTATCAGTTGTCAGTGGTCAGTTATCAGTTATCAGTTGTCAGTTATCAGTTATCAGTTATCAGTTATCAGTTATCAGTTATCAGTTATCAGTTATCAGTTATCACGGACCACCGACCACCGACCACGGTCCACTGACCACTGACCACGGTCCACTGACCACTGGCCACGGTCCACTGACCACTGGCCACGGTCCACTGACCCCCGACCACTGACCACGGTCCACTGACCACTTACCACTGACCACGGTCCACTGACCACGGTCCACTGACCACGGTCCACTGACCACTGACCACTGACAACTGACCACAGTCCACTTACCACGGACCACCGACCGCGTTACAGTCTCGGAATCACCCGCCGCAACAACTCAGTAAACTGTTCGCGCACCTGCTCGCCGGTAGCCATCACTTGACTGTGATCGACAGGGCGATCAGAAACGCCCGCAGCCAGATTTGTAATGCAGGAAATCCCCATGACCTGCATGTCCATGTGGCGCGCCACGATCGCTTCAGGCACGGTGCTCATGCCAACGGCGTCGGCTCCCAGCGCACGTACCATGTGAATCTCAGCCGGCGTTTCGTAACTCGGTCCGGTCAACGACGCGTACACTCCGCGGAACATTTGCATGCCCATGTCGCGGGCTTGCTGCAATACGACATCCTGCAATTCGGGCGCGTAGCTGTTGCTCAAGTCCGGGAAACGCGGCCCGAAGCGTTCGTCATTGGGACCGATAAGCGGATTCACACCCATTAGATTGATGTGATCGGTAATAACCATCAGCGAACCGGGCGTGAACTCCACATTCAGCGCGCCCGACGCATTCGTTAGAATCAACGTACGCACGCCCAGCAGTTTCAGCACCCGAATTGGAAACGTGACTTCCTCGAGCGAGTAGCCTTCATAGAAATGAAATCTGCCTTGCATGGCAGCGACGGCCGAATCACCAATGTGGCCTATGACTAATCGTCCGGCGTGGCCTTCAACGGTCGCGCGCGCAAAGCCGGGAATCTCGTCGTATCGGATTGCGGTCGCGCCGGATAATTCGTCGGCAAAGCCGCCCAAGCCGCTGCCCAGGATTACCGCTACTGAAGTATCTGTCTGCGTGCGGGAACGAATCAGGCGCGCAGCTTTCTCTGCGCGATCATAGAGGGATGTGGTTGAGACTGGTCCTGCTGACATCTTGCCTGAATAAAGACATTACAACATTTAGCTCCGCGGACGCTATCCAGAGCTGGGTTAATGATTACTTTTCTTTCTCGTAAGGTATTCCGATAGCTTTGGGGGCGCGCGACTGGCCGATGAAGCCGGCCAGGACGATGATCGTGACTACATAAGGAATCATCTGGATGAACTGCACGGGAATCTCGACCCTGTTGAGGCCGCGGGTCAAATAACGACCGAAGACAAAGATGCCTATGCCGAGGGCTAAACTCAGAACGGCGGCAATCCAACGCTCCTTCACAAATAGCTGAACGATGAACCAAAGGATGATGAAGCTGAGCAAAAAGATTCCGACTCGCAAAATCATCACCGAAACCGGCACGCCTTGTAATTGAATCGTGAGCGCGTCAGCAAAACCGAAAAGGAGACATGCCAGCATGGTTTGCACGGGCCGCCACTTCCCAAAAATCAGAGCGGCAAGCGCAATGAATCCGCGACCCGCAGTCATGTTGCGCGTGAACAATGATGACTGGCCGATCGAAAGATACGCGCCACCGACGCCGGCCAGAGCGCCCGACAGAATCACGCCGATGTAACGAATCTTGTTAACGCTCACGCCTGCCGCGTCCGCTGCTTCCGGATTCTCTCCGACGGCGCGCAGACGCAATCCAAACGGCGTGTGATACAAAACGTAGGCAGTGACCAGAACCACGAGGAGCGCAATGAACGTAATGATCGAAACATCGGTAAAGATTCGCCATGGCGGCATGAAAGGCACGAACCGGTAAAGATTGGGCAGTAAGTGCTCTTTGGGAATCTGGGGCGTTGAGCCCGATGAAAGGAACAGCGCGCCGCTCAGAACCGCCGGCAATCCCAGAAACATGATGTTGATGCCGGTGCCGGTGACGACCTGGTCCGCCTTGAAGCGAATACATGCCAGGGCGATGATGATGGCGACGGCAACTCCCGCGACAATCGCGGCGCCCAAGCCGATCCAGGGACTGCTCGCATAGAAAGTAACGGAAGCGGCAGTGAAAGCACCGGCCAACATCAAACCTTCCAAAGCGATGTTGATAACTCCAGATCGTTCGGAGTACAGACCGCCGAGCGCGGCGAGCACCAGCGGAGTCGCCAGCCGAAGCGTGGAAAACAAAAGCGAGATGTTGAAGAGTTGTCTCATTCTTCTTTCGTCCGCCTGCGGACGATAGACAAAAGCCCAGCACTTCAGTGCTGGGTTAGAGTCGATTAAGTAAAGAGAGCCCGCAAAGCGGGCGACAGATGAATACCAATGACCAAGAATGATTCTGCCGTCCGCTTCGCGGACTGAACAGGCGGAGGACGCTTGTTTCCCAGCGATAAATCGCTGGGCTATTTCCACTCGTCCGCTTCGCGGACGAAAGACGCCTTATCATCAATCGAGGATCGGTAGCCACTTTCAGACCTTCGCTCTTTTCATCAAACCGAACTTCTTCAGTGGCCCGCGAAACATTGCTTCAGCCGCGACGAAAACGATGACGATTCCCTGCAGCATGTCGACGATGTCTTTCGAAACGTGCATGGTGAAGGCATCCACGAAAATGCCGCCGCGCAGCAGAATCGCGAATAAGATCGCGGCGATGAAAACACCAACCGGATGATTTCGCCCCAGCAAGGCCACGGCAATTCCTACAAAACCGTAGTTAGCGGAAAAGCCGTCATAGTAACGATAGCGGTAGCCCAGCACTTCGTTGATGCCGACCATCCCGGCGAGTCCGCCGGAAATCGCCATTGCCAAAATGATCTGTTTACGAATCGAGATACCGCCATACTCTGCGGCCGAAGGATTTTGACCCGTCGCTCGGATTTCATAGCCCCACTTTGTCTTCCACAAAAGCACATAAACAAAAACGCAGGCGAGAATCGCCAAAATGAAGGCGATGTTCAAAGGGATTCGCTCAGGCAGTGCGGGAATAAATTTTCCCAACCGCGCGATGTGCGCCTTCGGACTGATCTCAGCGCTTTGCATGATTGCGTCGCCGGGAATTTTGTAATGGTACTGGGTGAAGTAACTGACCAGCGCAACCGCAATGAAGTTCAACATGATCGTGTTGATGACTTCGTGCGATCCGAACTTGGCTTTCAAAAGACCGGGAATGCCACCCCAAATCGCTCCCGCGCCCATCGCCGCGATGCAACACAGCGGCAGAAGGATCAGCATTGGCAGGTTTGCGTATGGCGTATTCACGGCCGGCCCGCCCGGTGCGGCGACGGTAACTCCTCCGAATTTGATTCCGACCCAGGCCGCGGCAAATGCGGCAACGTAGAGTTGCCCTTCTGCGCCGATGTTCAGCAGTCCACACCGGAAGGCCACCGCCACTGCCAGCCCGGTGAAGATCAAAGGCGTCGCGTAGAACAAGGTGTACCCAATTCCGTCGGGCCACGAGAACGCGCTGCCGATTAGCAGCTTGTATGTTTGGATTGGACTGTCACCGATAATGAAAACGACGATGCCACCGACAACGAACGCGGCGACGACAGCGATTAGCGGAAAGAGAATTTCGCGCAGTAGTTTCATAAAGGCGGCACTAAGCACGTCCTCCAGTCATCATCAAACCAATTTCTTCATTAGTAACCGCTTTCGGATCGACTTCACCAACGATCGCGCCGTTGTGAATCACCAGCAATCGATCTGATAGTGCGGTTACCTCTTCCAACTCCGCGGAAACCAGTAAGACCGCACAACCTGCATCTCGCAGCGCGACAATCTTCCGGTGGATGAATTCGATGGCGCCAATATCAACCCCACGCGTCGGTTGCGAAACCAAAAGCAGCTTCGGCGGCAATTCAAACTCGCGCCCAATGATCAGTTTCTGTTGATTCCCGCCTGAGAGTGCCCGCGCCGGCAAGGCGGGATTGGGCGGACGCACGTCGAAGTCTTTAATCACCTGCTCAGTGCGCCGGCGAATTCCCTTCTCGTCGAGAATGATGTCGCCCGGACCGGTGACGGCCGGTTTGCGATAGTGCACACCAAGAATTGTGTTCTCAGCCAGACTCGAATCGAGCAGCAAGCCGCGCCGGTGACGATCTTCGGGCACGTGCGCGATGCCCAGTTCTTTTCGTCGCCGCGCATCGGCATTGGTAGCGTCACGGCCTTCGAAACGGATGTGGCCGGTCACGTACGCACCAGGAATCAGACCGGCGAGCGCTTCGATCAATTCTGTCTGCCCGTTACCTTCGACGCCGGCAATGCCGACGATCTCACCCGCTCGCACCTCAAACGAAACATCATTTAAGCGTTTGGCGCCATCACGACCGCTAATTGAAAGATGATCGACGCTCAGGATCGGCGCACCGGGTTTCGCATCGGGTTTTTCCACTCGCAGCAGAACTTCGCGACCCACCATCAACCGCGCCAACTCAGCGGCATTCGTCTCGCTGGTCTTCACGTTGCCGACGACTTTTCCGTCTCGCATCACGGTCACATTATCGGAGATCGCCAACACCTCCGAGAGCTTATGCGTAATAATGATGATCGTCTTGCCCTGTTCGCGCATCCGGCGAAGGATGGCGAAAAACTCTTCGACTTCCTGCGGCGTGAGCACGGCCGTCGGTTCATCAAGGATCAGCAGCTGCGCGTGACGATAAAGCGCTTTGAGCAGTTCGACGCGTTGCTGTTGACCGACTGAGAGATTCTCAATCGTCGCGTTCGGATCAACGGAGAGTCTGAATTCGTCCGAAACTTTACGAATTTCGGCGGCAGCTTTCTTGAGATCGAGCGCAGCGGCGTTGCCGGGTTCGGCTCCCAGCACGATGTTCTCGGCCACAGTCATGGGCTCAACCAGCATGAAGTGCTGATGCACCATGCCAATGCCCAGCGCAATCGCGTCATGCGGCGTGCGAATCTCGCGCACTTGTCCGTTGATCAAAATCTCGCCGCTGTCGGCGGTATAGAAGCCGTAGGCGATGCGCATCGCCGTCGATTTGCCCGCGCCGTTTTCGCCGACGATCGCGTGAATCGTTCCCGGCGCGACACTGAAGCTCACTCTGTCGTTGGCGAGCACGGCTCCGAAGCGTTTTGTGATGTCCCTAAGTTCGATCATTGGTCTCAACTGACCACTATTATTGCGTCATCCGATCAATAACCGTAATCTGCTTGCCAACGATTTTCTGCTTGGCGTCTTCGGCTTCCTTGATTGCCTCGGGCGAGACTATGTCTTTGTTGTTTTGATCGATCACATACCCAACGCCGGCGCTGTCGAGACCGAAAACGTGAAAGCCACCTTTGAAGTTATGGTTGACCACGTCTTTGACGATGTCATAAACCGCGTTATCGACGCGCTTGACCATGCTGGTCAGCACGAATCCGGGCTTGACCATATTCTGGTTGGAATCGACGCCGATCACGAAATGAGTCGCGCGACCGGTCGCATCCTTCCCATATTGCTCGACCGCATCGAAAGCTCCCAGTCCGGAATTTCCGGCAGCGGTGAAGATGACATCAGCGCCTTTGCCGATTTGCGCCAGCGCGATCTCTTTTCCTTTACCGGGATTGTTCCACGCGGCGTCCGTAACGCCCACATAGTTCTGAATCACCTGGATGTTCGGATTGACGGACTTAGCGCCTTGCTCGTATCCGCCTTCAAAGCGATGAATCAAACCAATGTCCATGCCGCCGATAAAGCCGATGGTGTTTGTCCTGGTTGATTTCGCGGCCAGTAGTCCGACCAGGTAAGAGCCTTCGTGTTCTTTGAAAACCAGCGAGGCCACATTCGGCAACTCGCTCACGCCGTCGATGATGGCGAAGTGAATGTTTGGATAATCCTTCGCGACGGTTTCCATAATGGGCGCCTGCGCAAAACCAACGCCGATAATCAAGTCGTATCCGCGCTCAGCAAAGGCGCGCATGGCTGGTTCGATTGAAGTCGGATTGCCGGGCTCAACGTCGCGCAGAATGATATCGAACGCCTGCTTCTGATTTCCCTGTTCATCCAAACATGGCTGACCGTCCGGACGACGACCACTGGCGGCGCACTTCACGCCGACCCATGCGGCGGCATTGAAGGAACGATCGTCCTTGCCGCCAATGTCGAAAACAATGCCGACCCGGATCTTATGCGGGTCGTCAGCGCTGTAACTCACGGTGTGACAGGCGACGCCCCCGAAAACGAGCAGCGCCACAATAAGCAGGCCCGAAAGTAACTTGACTCTCATAATGCGGGACCTCCATTGACTGGAGCGCAAGCGTCTCGCTTGCCGGGTGTCCCAAACTGCAACCGGGACGGTTGCGCTCCAGTCATTCGTCGATGAGTTCCTTAATCAATTCCGGCGCTGGCGCCGCCGCTTCACCGATTTGATAAGCCGTCCGGATGCGTGCGGCCGCAGCCTCGCCTCGTCCGGAGTCATCACAAAACACTACGCCGAGCGAATCACTCGCGCGCACTTCGTCGCCGATTTTGACTTCGCTGACGAACCCGACTCGTGGATCAATTTTGTCTTCGATTCGGACGCGGCCACCGCCGGCCTCTGCGATGGCATGGCCCACCTCGGCCGCATCAACCTGAGTTACAAATCCGGAGCGCGGCGATTCTACCCGAAACACTTTCGCTGTCAACGGCAGAATGCTTTGCGGGTTATCGGTCACCCGTGGGTCGCCGGACTGCGCCTCAACATTGCGACGAAACATCTCCAGAGCCGCCCCGGATTCATGGACCGTTTTTATCCGTGCCCGCGCGGCTTCAATGGTGGTTTCCAGGTCCGCCAACAGGACCATGCGCGCCGAGAGTTCTATCGAGAGATCGAGCACCGGCCGCGCGCCTGCTTCAACTTCGTTCCGCAGTAGGTTGATGCATTCGAGGACTTCGAGTGAGTGACCCACCGCCCGGCCGAGCGGTTGATTCATATCTGTGATTAAGGCCTGCGAACGAATGCCCAGGTCGTTGCCGGTTTTCACCAGCGCGTGCGCCAACTGTTTGGCCTTTTCAGGCTCGCGCATGAAAGCTCCCGATCCCGTCTTCACATCTATCACCATTGCGCCCAAACCGGCAGCGCCTTTTTTAGAAATGATCGAGGCGACGATCAACGGAATCGCTTCCACGGTCGCGGTCGCGTCTCTGATCGCGTAGAGCTTCTTGTCGGCCGGGGCGATCTCTGCCGTCTGGCCGTTCATGGCAAAACCAACCGCTTCCAAAACGGATCGAAATTCTTTCAGCGACAGATTTACGCGATAGCCGGGAATCGATTCCAGCTTATCGAGCGTGCCGCCGGTGTGGCCCAGCCCGCGTCCGGAGATCATCGGCACGCAGACGCCCGCCGCTGCCGCCATCGGCGCGATCAGCAGAGAGGTTTTGTCGCCCACGCCGCCGGTCGAATGTTTGTCGGCTTTCGGCTTCGCAATGTCAGAAAAGTCGAGAATCTCGCCGGAATGAAGCATTGCTTCAGTCAGCGCCGACTGCTCCGCGTCAGTCATTCCATTCAGGAACACCGCCATCAGCCACGCCGAAATCTGATATTCCGCGACGTCTCCGCTGGTCACGCCTTTGACGAAGAACACGATCTCGTCGCGCGACAATTCGGCGCCGTCACGTTTCCTGCGAATGATGTCCTGTGGTCTCAAAATAGATTAGTCAGACAGCAGCACAATCGCCTGCGCGCTCACTGCTTCGCCACGTCCGACCGCGTCAAGTCCTTCACCTGTTTTTGCCTTAACGCTGATGCTGCTGATGTCCACGTCCAATGTTCGCGCCACATTCAAGCGCATAGCATCGATGTAATCGCGCAACTTCGGCCGCTCAAGCATTACCGTCGCGTCGGCATTCATCACGTGATACCCGCGCTTTTTTGCGAGTTTCACGACCTGCGCAAGCATCTGGAAACTGTTTCCATCCTTCCATTGAGGATCGGTGTCGGAAAAATGAACACCAATGTCACCCTCAGCAATGGCGCCCAGCACAGCATCCATCAGAGCATGTGCCAACACATCAGAATCTGAATACCCGTCCGCGCCGGCGTCGTGCGGGACGCTCACGCCGCCGATAATCAGCTGTCGCCCCGCCGCCAATCGATGTGTGTCGCTGCCGATGCCGATGCGAAACATAAATAAAGTGGTCAGTGGTCAGTGGTCAGTTGATTCGCGAACGCCAGATCGCTTTCAGTCGTGATCTTGATGTTCCGTGAACTTCCCTCGACCGTTACTATTGCGATGCCCAGCCGCTCAACCAGAAAGCTCTCGTCAGTAATCTCGATGCCTTGCGACTCTAACTCGTCAATCTGCTCGAACGCGCGTTTCAAAATATCAAGACGGAAACATTGGGGCGTTAGCGCCCGACGCAATTCTGCGCGAGGCACCGTTGCTACAATTCGATCACCGTCGACACGCTTGATTGTGTCCGCCACAGCTGCGGTCAATATGGCCGCGCCGGATTTCTGAGCCGTCACTACAACTTCATCAATTTCTTCCGCAGTCACCAGCGGTCGCACGCCGTCATGGACCGCAACGATCTCAGCGCTCGTAATCGTAGCCAGACCGTTGCGCACAGACCGTGCGCGCGTCGCGCCCCCGGCAATTGCGCGTTTCGCTTTCTTCAGCTCGAATTTCTGCGCAAGAGACTCAAAACCCGCCGTGTCTTCGGCGGGTAGCACCGTGATTACTTCGTTGATTTGCTTGCAGCGCTCGAACTGTCTGAGCGTGTGAATAATGACTGGAACGCCGCCCAGCTCGAGAAACTGTTTCGGCCGATCGCCGCCCAGCCGCGTTCCTTTGCCGGCAGCCACGACTATGGCGACATTCATTCGCTTAAGCTTCTGTGTCGTTGATGCGCGTCAACGCCGGCGCCGTCTTGACTTCCCGCAAAGGCCTGCGGGCGCGCTCGCCGTTGCCCGTTCCTTCGGCCTCTTCCGCCAAACGCCCGAAAATCATTTTGCCCGCCGTCGTCTGCAACACGCTGGTCACGGCAATGTCGGCGTTCTTGCCAATTAGTCGCCGCGCATTATCCACCACGACCATGGTCCCGTCATCAAGGTAAGCGACACCCTGGTTGTACTCTTTGCCTTCTTTCAGGATGAATACTCGCATGGTCTCGCCCGGCAGAACTACGGGCTTCAAAGCGTTGGCCAGTTCGTTGATATTCAGCACGGTCACGCCACGCAGTTGAGAAACCTTGTTCAAGTTGAAATCGTTAGTGACAATCACGGCGTCGAGTTGTTTGCCTAATTCGATCAATTTCAGATCGACTTCGCGCACCGATGGGAAATCGGTTTCGACAATTTGAATGTCGAGAGAGTTGTTGTTCTGTAAACGATTCAACATGTCAAGGCCGCGACGGCCACGCTGACGCTTTGACGAATCAGGAGAATCTGCAACCTGTTGCAATTCACGCAGGATGAATTGCGGCACGATCAGAGTTCCAGTGAGAAATCCTGTCTCAGCAACATCGGCAATGCGTCCATCAATGATGACTGACGTGTCCAGAACTTTCACATCGCGGCGGGCGGTCTTGTCGCTGAATATTCCACCCAGCGCGGACAACTCGATGTAGTCGCCTTTGGCCGCTCCGACCATCAGTCCCACGTACGCCATAAAGAAGGTGAGCGCGAGCGTGAGAAAGGTCTTCGTCTCGGGAGCGACAGCCATCGATTCCTGGCTACTAATAAGCGACCCAATCAGAAAGGCGCCTACGATCCCGAGAATGGATCCCACCGCAGCGCCAATCAGCGTCTTCAGCGACGATCGCCGAATCCGCATCTCGAAGAAGATAATGGCAAGTCCGACTACTCCTGCCGCCCCCGTCGATATCAACCTATGCCCGGGGATGGGATGTAGGATATAGCCTGCGGCCAGCAAAATCCCTGTAAAAACTAATCTTATAAGGACGATATCAAAGCGCATAATGCGGCGCATTTTAACATGCCCGCCAGTTCACGTCACCGCTTTTTACTTTCGCGGATCGGGTGATTTCCCGTATGATGCGCGACGATTTGACTGGAGTGAGACCTAATGAGCGATCGTAAATACCGCCAGCGCGGCTATCAAGAAGATGATCGAGGGCGCGAACAACGTCCGAAACAGCAGCCGCCGAAAGCCGACCGTGAAGGTCCGCGCTCGCCGCGGATGATGGCCTACGGCGAGAAGGTGAAGTGCGCCGCCTGCGGAGCCGTGGTGCCGACCAACGTCAGCTCTGACAGCACCTGTCCGAACTGCAAAGCCGACCTGCACACGTGTCGCGCCTGCATCTCTTTCGATCCCGGCTCGCGCTTTGAATGCCGCAAACCGATCACCGCCCGCATCGTTAACAAAGGCGGACGCAACGAGTGCGAACTATTTGCCGCCCGCACTGTCATTGAACGCGAAACTTCGTCAGGCAAGCCCACCGATGCGCGACAGGCGTTCGCGAATCTTTTCAAAAAGTAATTTCAGTTGGATTAATTGCGCTGCCGGCGAAGCGTCGTTACTAAAAATAAAGACAAACTAATCCACGCCACCCCTTCCGCCATCGCGCCCAGCACATCACTCAGATAATGCACGCCCAGATACATTCGACTGAAACCGACGAGGGCGATCATAAACACAGTCAGCAACATTACGAGGCCGCGGACTGGCTGACTGCGCGTGCGTCTGAACGTAAAGACACACAAACTTCCGTAGAAGACTGTCGCTAACATTGTGTGGCCGCTGGGAAAGCTAAAGGTCGGCAATGTCAGGATGGGATTATCAAAATGGGCTCGCGGACGCGCGAACAGAAGCTTCAGAATCACGTTCAGTAACACGCCACCCCAAACTGAGATGGCCAAAATCAAAATCCAGTAATGTAGACGCCTAATCCAAAGATAAACCGCAATCGCGCCAGTTACGATTGTGGTGCTCCAGTTCGAGTGTAGTTTACTGACCCAAATAAAAAACTCGATCAGCCCCGGTCTGGTATTACTGTGCAGCCCGACATTGATACGCGCATCGAGCAGCGTTAACGCCCCGGCGTTTACAACCTCAGCGGCGATCAGAACGAAAAGGATGAGGGCAACCCCGAACACGAGCAAGCACGTTTTGGGATTTGGCCCCTGAGATCGTTCTGGGAATCGTTTGCTTTGGAGGTTCAAACCACTTGCCCCTCGATCAGGCCTGGACTCGTGCCCATCCTTCTTGCGAATGTTGGAATCGTTCTTCGTGCGTAACCGTGAACGAGAGACTTTCAGGATTCCAACTGAAACGCTGCAGCGAAATCTCTGGATGTTCAAGGCGAACGAGATTAAATGAGTTTGCTTCGCCGCGACCGCGTGTCGAAATCGCAGTGCCCGCCTGCACGACCAGCGCGGAATGCCCCTGAATCTTGTACCGCTGGGCAGTATGCCCGGTGTGACTAACGTGCAGGTGTCCCGCGAGAAATACGTCGGCGCCGCATTCTGCCAATCCAGTCATGGCCATCTGCGCGCGTCCCACCAGGTCGCGATCGTCATAGCCAGTCGGTAAATCGAACGGATGATGCGTCACCAGAATTTTTACGACCTCGTCCGGTAAAGCGCAGAACTTCTCTTTCACCTGCGTCAGTTGCTGCTGGTTGATGCGGCCTCCTTTTACCACCAGCGAGCGCGCGGTGCTGACCCCGATCACGATCATTTCCTCGTCGGCATAAACCGGCTGAAGATCGTCGGTGATGTAACGTCGATACTTGTCGAGCGGACGAAGGAATCGGTTGTAAATGTTGTAGAGCGGCACGTCGTGGTTACCGGGGACAATAATTTTTGGTTGCGGCAACGAGTCCAGAAAGGCGCGAGCTTCCTGAAACTCACCTGAGCGGGCGCGCTGCGTCAGATCACCTGAGACCGCGATGAGCGTCGGGTTCACCTGTCTTATCGATTTGATGAGCGGCTCGATCAGTTGCGCATCACTGCGCCCGAAGTGCAAATCCGAAAGGTGAATTATCGTGCGCACCGCTAGTCCTCGTTCCTTTTCGGAGCCGGAACAATCACGCTTAATGCGCCCGGTCTGATCTTGTACTCGAGCGGCGTGGTAATGACTTCAACTTCGCCGTCCATCGCCACTCGCAGCCGCTTTGTTCTGGTCTGAATCGTAACCGCCTGCGCACGCATCGCGAGAAAATCTTTGTCGTCGCGTAGCCGGCCAAATAGCGCGCGGAGCGCCAGTCGAACGAGTCCCAGACGACTCATCTGTTTGGTCATGTAAAGACACAACTCGCCGCCGTTCAGACGCTGACGCCGCCCAATATTGAAACTCTCCATGAGGTAATCGTTGTTGGCGACGAAGACGAACGGCGTTCGCCTCGTCAATAATTTATCGTCTACGGTCACTTGCACGTCCACGAACGGGTAACGTCGCAGAGCGGTAATCGAGGCCCAGATGAAGGCCGGCCATTTGCCCGAGCCGAGCCGTTGCTGCTTTTCGCGTTCGTGCACGATGGTGGGATAAAGGCCAAGACTGGAATTGTTCAGAAAGAACCGCTCGTTAACTTCGGCGACATCGACCTCAACCGGAGAGCCGCTAAGAAGATTCTCTGCCGCTTGGTCGAAGTCGATCGGAATCTGTAAATCTTTTGCGAAGTGATTAAGCGTGCCGAGCGGGAGGACTCCGAAATGCTTGCCGGTGCCAATCAGTGCCGACGCGACCAGGCTAACCGTGCCGTCGCCACCGCCGGCAACAACCACATCGTAATCTTCGGTAGCCGCAGCCTGAGCCAGGTTGCTGACTTCCGCCGCCGTTGTGCCAACCTGAACGTCAGCCGTCGCGCCCGCAGTCGCGAAAATTTCCATGAGGCGGCGCCGCCGCGTTTGGTCGAAGCCTTCTCGAGCCGCAGCGTTAATGAGGATTTTCGCGCGCAGGCCTTTCATTCATACCAGTGTCACTCAGTCGGCCTCTTAATCACAACGCAGGGACGCGAGCTCCGCCTTATGAACCATCTCTCTTCCATTGCTGGTGAGGGAGTTTTCTCGCATACGCCGCGTTAACTCATGTAGGACTCAAACGTGAAAGCAAAATCAACGGTCTCTGGCGTATGGGGACGGCTCTTTCTTCTAACGCCAACTGCTTGTGCCTTTCACCGTAGAGTTTGGAAGTACAAGTAGGCTCACTAACAAAGGAGATTACCCATGACTCACAAAACATTATCAAACCGAGTGATCCTTTCAGGGATCCTCATGGCGTGCGCTGTATCGGTCACCGCCCTGACGCCGGCACTTCACCACACGCGGGCAGCAGCAATAGCGCCGGCTGACGAGTGCGGGGTTGAATGCCAACGGGACCTCGCCCGGGCTCGCGCGGCTACAGCTAAGTATCACATTGAAAGCCAGGCTTTCGCGGATGGGTTTATTTCGACTGTTCAATGCGTCGCGGCGCCCGGCTTAGGCGCGATGGGCGTTCACTACATCAACCCATCCCGCATGATGAACCTCAACGTCGACGTCACGGAGCCTGAGACGTTGCTGTACGCGCGGCAGCCCGACGGAACCATGCGGCTCATCGGGTTGGAGTATTACGCGCCGGTCATCTCCAACGGTGGCCTCTGGTTTGGCGACGAAAACACTCCGCCGCCGGCTGTGGACAATCCTGCGCCAGTTCTTTTCGGTCGCGCGTTCGACGGGCCAATGGCTGGGCATGAACCAGGCCAACCCTGGCACTACGACATGCACGTGTGGGTTTGGAGAGACAACCCACTCGGCATGTTCTTTCCGTTCAATCCTAAAGTGAGTTGCCAGTAAGCGTGGGGTCGCTGGCGCCTTCCCGATTTAGCACTAGGGAAGGCCGGCGACTTTGCTTGACTCAACGACTGGAGCGCAAGCGTCCTCGCTTGCAGTTTTTGTCGGATGCAGCAACCCCGCTTGGGGGATTGCGCTTTCGTCGCGAATGCAACCGGGACGGTTGCGCTCCAGTCGTTGCGTTCGCCTATGGCGTACCAGCCGGTGGCTTAACCACAACCGCGGGAATATTCTGATCCTTCACCAGTTGATTGAAAGCGGGCACGTCGTTCTTCATGATCGAAGACAGCTTGGCAAGCTGCGCGTCAATCTGCCGCGTCAAATCTTCGTACACCGCGAAGGACTGATCGTTCGGCGGTGTGTCTGATCGAGCTACCACACCCAGCAATGCCGCCAGCTTGTTATTCAAACGAATTGGGAAGTTCAAAGGATCCTGACTGCTCTGATTCTTAGTCTGGTACAGAGCCTCTTCAACTTCCGTGAGTTTCTTGATCAAAGCGTTGCCGTTGTCAGCGATCGGTTTCGACTGCGGACCCACACGCTTCACGAGATCATCGATCTGTTTCTTCACGTCGCGAATCTGAATGATCGCGTTGTGCGTCTCAGTCAGCTTGTCACGAATCTTCAAAGACAAATCGAGCTGCTTCGCATAGTCGGCCGGTGTGGTCGACAGACGCGGATCGGGTTTGACTTCAAAAGTCTCCGTCATCGTTTGCCCATCGACGGTCAGCTTCACCTGATAATTGCCGGGCACGATCTTGGGGCCCTGAGTTTGCCCAGCCCACAAAATCATTCCCGGAAAACGAGTGGCGTCGGCATAGCGCATGTCCCAAACAAATCGATTCAAGCCGGCGTCCGTCGTGACGCGCGCGGGCGCACCACCAAAGAAACTTTCTTCTTCAGTTGCCGGTGGTTGTTGCTCAGGCGGAGCAGTTACCTGCGCTGCGCCGGGCTGCGGACTCGGTTGCGGCCGTGGTGCGCGCGCAGTGAATTTGCGGATTGATTTGCCGGATGAATCGAGAAACTCAAGCACGACGTCACTGGTGGGCTTTGCTTTCAGTGAATAGTAAACGACGACGCCACTAGGGGGATTCTTTCCGATGGTCGCCGTGGCCGGCAGATTGAATCCGCCCCCACCAGGCATCCGATAAGAATCTTTCGGCTTGAAGAGTTTCGTTTGCGACGCGGCGCTGAATCCGCCAGCGTCCATCATCTGGTGCAGCATCGGTAGATCGTCAAAGATCCAAAACGCTCGGCCCTGGGTTGCGGCCACCAATTCTTTCTCGCGTTTGTGAATTGCCAGGTCCGTAATCGGCACGACCGGCAGATTGAACTGCATCGATTGCCAGTTCGCGCCATCGTCAAACGAAACATAGATGCCGGTCTCAGTGCCCGCGTACAGCAAACCGCGTTTGTTCGGGTCTTCGCGAATCACGCGCGTAAACGCGCCATCGGGAATTCCGTTGGTGATTTTTTTCCAGCTCCGGCCATAGTCGCTCGTCTTGTAGAGATAAGGTTTGTAGTCGTCGTACTTGTACATCGTCGCCGCGACGTAGGCAGTCCCGGCCTCGAAAGGTGAAGCCTCGAGGGAATTGATCTGAATCCATTCGGGCATGATGTCTTTCGAGGGCGTGACATTCGACCAGTTCTTGCCGCCGTCACGTGTCACTTGCACCAGCCCATCGTCCGTGCCGGCCCAAATCGTGCCCGCCTGCACCGGCGATTCCATCACCGTGAAGATCGTGTCGTAGTACTCAATGCTCGTATTGTCTTTCGTGATCGGGCCACCAGACGCGCCTTGCTTCGATTTATCGTTACGCGTGAGATCGGGACTGATGACTTCCCACGTCTGACCTTCGTTGCTCGTCTTAAAAAGCACATTCGCCGCTGAATAAAGCGTGTTGGGATCATTAGGCGAGAACACCAGCGGAAAGTTCCATTGGAAACGATACTTAATGTCGGCCGGCCCCCATCCCATCGGATTGTCGGGATAAGGATTCACGTCGCGTAGTTGGCCGGTGTGATGGTCGTAGCGTGTGATCAATCCGTCATACGAACCGGCAAAGACGATGTTGGAGTCTTTCGGGGAAGGCGCAATCCAGCCTGATTCACCGCCGCCGACGTCCCACCAATCGCGCACGTCGATGCCGCCTTCGGTCGTGCGACTGGCGATGCGCACCGTCGAATTGTCCTGCTGCGCACCATAGACGTTGTACGGAAAATCGTTGTCCAGCGCGACCCGATAAAACTGCGCGGTCGCTTGATCCTGCTCGCTCCAGCTGCGGCCGCCGTTGAAAGAAACGTTCGCGCCGCCGTCGTTGCTATTGATCATGCGGTTGGGATCGTCCGGCGCAATCCAAAGATCGTGATTGTCGCCGTGCGGAACGCCGATGCCCGTGAAAGTTCGGCCGCCGTCGTTCGATCTGTAGAAACCAGTGTTCAGCACGTAAACAGTGTCCGCGTTTTTTGGATCGGCATAGATGCGCGAGTAGTACCACGCGCGCTGACGCAAATTCCGCTGCTCGTTGGTCCTGGTCCAGGTGCGGCCGCCGTTGTCCGAGCGAAACACCCCGCCGTCTTCCGCTTCGATGATCGCCCACAAGCGATCCGGATTGGCCGGCGAGACCGTGATGCCGACGATGCCAATCGTCCCGCGCGGCAATCCCTGGTTGCGCGTGATCTCAGTCCAGTTGTCGCCGCCGTCAGTCGATTTGAAGATACCGCTGCCGGGTCCGCCGCTCTCGAGCGTCCACGGCTTCCGATAAACTTCCCAGAATCCGGCGTACAAAACATTCGGATTCGTCGCATCGATCACCAGGTCGCAAGCGCCGGCTTTGTCGCTCCGGAAAAGAACTTTTTTCCAACTCTTGCCGCCGTCAGTCGATTTAAAGATGCCGCGATCGGCGTTTGGCGCCCAGACGTGACCTTGCGCCGCGACGTAAACGATGTCTGGATTCTTCGGATGCACGCGAATGCGGGAAATCTGTCGCGTGTCTTCGAGGCCGATGTGCTTCCAGGTCTTACCGGCATCGGTCGATTTGTAAACTCCATCGCCATGCGAGACGTTGCCGCGAATCGGCGACTCGCCCATGCCCACATAGACGACGTTCGGATCGGAATCCGACAGACCGATCGCGCCGACTGAGCCGGTGCCGAAAACTGATCCGTCGCTGACCGGCTCCCAATTGATGCCACCGTCGATCGTCTTCCAAACACCACCGCCAGTCCCGCCGAAATAGAAGACCATCGGCTGCGCAGCCACGCCGGCTACTGCCGTCACGCGTCCCCCGCGAAATGGTCCGATCGATCGCCACTGGAGAACCTTCAGCGAATCAGTTGCGGTCGGCGTCGCGCCGGCAGCAGGTTGTCGTCGTTGAGCATCAACGCTGATACCGAACCAGGCAGCAGCGGCGGCAAGCAGAACAGCACAACAAAAAGTCACGGATGACTTTCGAGACATGGCAGGGCTCCTTCAGAAAATGGGTTCAAGTTCGGTAGCTTTTTGGATTCGCCAAATCAACCACCCGCTACCGCAGGTGGTTCCGACAATTCTGACGAAAGCGGACGGCGCGGAAGATAACCTATTTCAATTCAGCTTACCAGTCACACTTAAGACTCTGCCCGATCGTGCCGCCGTTACAGAACCGCGAGCGGTAGCGAGCGGGACCAAGACTCAACTTGAGGAACTGAGCCTTGCAGTCGCAGCCGCAAGTGGTGTCTTTATCCCGCTCGCTACCGCTCGCGGTTCTGTAACAATTTGTGCGCCGCTGATACAACTCTTGAGTCCGGTTGCCAATCACTTTTTCTCTTTCAAGTTGCGGTAACGCTCTCGGTCAGCATCGGCCAGACGCTCAGAGACCTTGTTGACGACAAAGGGCGTAAGGTCCGGCTTGTCGGTAAGGACTCCGAACATCGGAGCCGCTAACTGTTCCGCAGCGTTAAGCGATTTGAGGCCGAGAGCCAGCTCAATCGTGCGCAAGATGCTGAGTTGATCGTAACGATCGCTGACCACGGCGCCGCGCTTGACGTAAGGCCCGGCGGCGAAAGCCACGGTGCGCGTCGCGTCCACATGATCGGGCCCGTTCTGCGCGTCGTCTTCCACCACCAGCACCAGTGAATCCTTCCAGACGGCGCTGTGCGAAATCACTTCCAGCACATGACCAAGCGCCGCGTCGTTCTGAGCCACGAACTGAAACGGATCGAGAATCTTATTGGTGTTTCCGTCCGTGTGATCATTGGGCAGCCAAATGTAATGGAGTTGCGCAACGCGACCCGACTTTAGTTGCGCTTCAAAGTCTTTCTGCCATTCACGAACGCGATCGAGATCCGACACTTTCAAATCCCACGAGCGGAAGCTGAACGGATATTTGGAGAGGTAATCCCCGAACTTGCGCCGCAACTTGTCGTCGCGTTGGATCATCCGGGCAAACGTGTCGTCACCGGTCAGGAAGCGAGATAGCGCCGTCGTGAAATCGTGCTCGCCCAGCAGCTTATAGCCGTCATCGGCTGAATGAACGCGTCCATAATAGGGTCGTGTCAGGTTGTTGAATTCCTGCCCGCGGTCCTCGCCGGCCGCAGCCGCCATCGTCTTGTCGTAAAAGCGGCGCGCGATCTCGCTGTCGGAGCCGTACAGTTCAGAAAAGATTCGATACGCGCGCGTGAACAGAAAATAATTCTCACCGTAGATTCGGTAATCGACACCCGCGTCGTCGAGCAAGTCCCACAGATAAATCGGCGACATCATCGCCGGGACCGTGCCGAATGGGTAGCCTTTCCAACGATACGAATAGCTGACGTTGCCCATCCACTCAGTGAACGGGCTGGCGTAGCCGCTGGTGGTAAAGGTGTGGCCGAGCACACTGATTTCACCGTTTACGAAAAAATTGTCGAGCGTGACAAATTCGCGCGCGAGTTGATGTTGGATAGGCGAGATGTCCTCGCCAAATAACGTCAGCTTAGGATCGCCGTTGCCGCGATCGAGATCGCCCAGCACCTGATCGTAGGTTCGATTCTCTTTGATGATGTAAAAGACATGCTTAAGCGGGAGCGTCAAGCCTCTCTTCATATCAAACAAAGGCGACGCGGAGTTCACCTGCGACGTCCAACGAGCACTGTTACGCTTGAGGTCGTCGATCGGCACAATCGAAATGGTGCCGCGCAGCAGATTCAAAACGTATCCCGGCGGCCGCGACGGCGCGTTTGTCTGTGGGCCATTTGGATTCGGACGGCGCGCGCGGATCCCTTTCGCATTCGCAATCAAGAGCTGCCCGTTGTGCAGCAGCACGTTCGTCGGATACCAACCGGTGGGAATCGCCGCCATCTGTCTGCGCGTCCGGCGATCGAGAACTGCCACTGAGTTGTTGCCCGCGAGGGTGACGTAAAGACGACTCGAATCAACCGCGCAGGCCGAAGGCGTAGTGCCGAACACACTTCCTTTGATCGCGACGGAAATCTTTCCATTTACTCGCAGCGTGCGCGCGTCAATCCGGGAAAGATCATCCGAGCCCGTATTCACGACGAAAAGTTCGCGTCCGTCGGAACACATCTCCTGCGGCGTGCGACCGACAGGGATCGTCTTGCGGAGCTGCAACTGAGTGTCAAATACCAGGAGCTTGTTTTCGCCGAGCAACGTGACGAACAGTTTGCCTGCGATGAATTTCACGGCAAACGGAAAGTATCCCAGATCAACTTCCCTTTCGATCTTGCCCGACGATGTGTTCAGCACGCTCAGCCGGCCGTTGAGGTACTCGCCCTTCTCGTTTTTCAACGCCATCGTCGCCACGGCTATGTGCTGTGCGTCGATGGTCGCTAGTCCGCCCCCGAATCCCGCGAGCGGATGGTCGCGATCGATTTCGAACTGCTGATTGACTCGATAGACTTTCTGATCAAATCCGCCACTGATGTATAGATATTCGCCGGCTACCACCGCGCTGGGAAAAAGCGAATTGATGCGCAGGCTCTTGACGACCTGCGCAGTTGCCAGGTCGACGATGGAAACTTCCTGCGGCTCTTTTTCCCCGGAGAAGTAGTAGTAGCCGGTGTCGAGCACCACCAGCTTTCCGGCAAACATCACGAAGGTGTAGGGGAGACGTCCTACCTCAACTTGTCTTCCGGCCGGCGCGATGCGCCAGCCGTTGGGCAATTCAACTTCGGCAACCTCGCGCGCTCTTGACTGCTTTTGCGCCGCGGTGATGTAAGGAAGGATTTCATCGTAAGGAGTCTTGCGCGCGAATTCCCAAAGCTCGCGGTTCAAATCGTCCTGATCGTCGGGATCGTCAACTCGGCGCTGAGCTGAAGCTGGGGAAGTTATAGTTAACGTAGCAACGATCGACAAGAGCGCCAGGACGAGCAGGCGGGAAAAGCGCTGTAGGCGCGAAATATTCATAGAAGGAATCAGCATGTTTAATCGTCCGAGTATTGGAGCGCAAGCGTCTCGCTTGCTCTTAGCTGTAATCGGGTTAGCCCCAAAAGTGCCGTTCGAACGATCACGAGACTAACCGATAGAAGAAATGCCGTAGGCACTTAATATTTATAGAAAGTGCATTCTTTTCCCCCCCCCACGTATCGAGCGAAATGCCGAGCATTTCGCTCGATGCGTCTTTCAATTGAAGTGTCGTGTAACTATAAATATTTCGCCGCTCTGCGGCGATGATTAGCTCTGGAGCTCCTGAAGGGCGATCTCTGACTTTGAGGCAAAGCCGCTGTATCAGCAACCGGGACGGTTTGCGCTCCAGTCAGAACAGTTCCTGCAACGCCTCATCGACTGATCGCACTCCGATTACGCGTACTCCCAAAAGTTTGTCGAGGCCCGATGTGTTCGAACCGGGCATCACAATTCGTTTGAAACCAAGCGCCTGAGCTTCGCGCGCGCGCACTGAAGCCTGCGTCGCTCCGCGAACTTCACCGGTCAACCCGACTTCACCGAATACCGCTGTATGCGCGTCGATCGGTTGATTCCGAAAACTCGAGGCGATGGCTGTAACCAAACCGAGATCGACAGCCGGCTCGTCAACGTCCAATCCACCGGCGATGTTCACAAACACATCATCCCCGAGAAGCTGCATGCCGGCGCGCTTCTCCAGCATCGCGATCATCAGCGCCACGCGATTTTGATCGACGCCCTGAGTCATGCGGCGGCCCGTTCCATACTTCGAAGTCGAAACCAGCGCTTGAATTTCGACCAGGACCGGCCGCGTTCCCTCCATGCAGGCGGTGACCACCGAACCGGCAGCGTCGGCGGGACGCTCAGCTAGAAACATTTGCGAAGGATTCGCCACCGGAGCCAGACCGCGGTTGGTCATCTCAAACACGCCCACTTCATTCGCCGCGCCGAAACGATTTTTCGTGGCGCGCACGATGCGATGGTTGTGATGACGCTCGCCTTCGAAATAGAGCACCGTATCGACAATGTGTTCCAGCGCGCGCGGACCGGCAATCGATCCTTCCTTCGTGACATGGCCGATCAGAAAAACCGGAACCCCGCGGGTCTTCGCGAGCAAGAGAAACTGAGCGGCGACTTCGCGAATCTGCGAAACCGAACCCGGCGCGGATTCAATCTCAGTCGAGAACGTTGTTTGAATCGAATCGACGACAATCGCGGCCGGCTGTACGCGTTCGACTTCGCGCAGAATGTTTTCCAGGTTCGTTTCCGGAAGCAGCAGCAGATTCGGAGCCGCAATGCCCAGACGTTCGCCGCGCAACTTGATCTGTCTTTCCGATTCCTCGCCGGAAACATACAGCACGGTCGCGGCGCTGGCGCTGAGCCTGTCGGCAACTTGCAAAAGCAGGGTGCTCTTGCCGATCCCGGGGTCGCCACCCAGCAAGACCAGCGTTCCCGGGACAATGCCACCGCCGAGCACACGATCGAACTCAGTCACGCCGGACGAAATCCGCGTGTCATCCTGCGATTCGATTTCGGAATAGGCAACCGCCTTCGCCTCGCGCAAACGAAAGCCGTTTCCGCTGCGGCCTTTCTTTGTCGCGACGACGCGCTCTTCGACCAGCGAATTCCATTCGCCGCATTCGGGACACTTGCCGAGCCACTTACGCGACTCGTAGGCGCACGACTGGCAGATGAAGATCGTGTTTGATTGTTTGGGCATTTGGAGTGCGCCGGCAGAGCGAAGCGACGACGGCGCTTTGCGTTCCTTTGCGACTCGGCGCCTTAGCGTGAACCTCTTCTCACGCCAAGACGCAAAGGGACAAAGAATCGCCAGGACGATCGTTCACAACAACTCTTTCACATTCTCGACCGGCCGTCCGAGCACTGCCCGCTCACCTCGCTCGACAATCGGCCGTTGCATCAAGTCAGGATGCTTCACCATCAGGGCGACGATCTCATCGTCGCTGAAATCTTTCTTGCCCAGCTCCAACTCGCGATAGATCGATTCACTTGGGCGCAGAAGGTCGCGCGGACTGATGCGCATCTTCTTGATCAACTCGCTCAGCTTCTTTTCGTCCAACGGCTCAATGTAATAGTTGACCTTGCTGAAGTCGATACCCCGGTCGACAAGAAACTTATTCATCTCGCGACATTTCGTGCAAGTTGGTTTTTCGTAAACTGTGATTTCGTTTGCCATTCAATTCAGTTAACCACGAAGGCACAAAGACACAAAGAAGGCACGAGACAAGACCTTTTGTTCTCTTCGTGCCTTTGTGTCTTTGTGGTAAATCCTGTCGTTACGGGAATATCCCTCGCACTCTCGTCGCCTCGGCCACGCGATCGATCGCCAAAATGTACGCACCCGTGCGCATGTCGGTGCCGTAATGCTTCGCCTTCTCGTGAACTTCGTGAAAAGATTTGCCCATTGTCGCCTCGAGCGTATGGTTGATCCGGTCTTCACTCCAGAAGAACGAATACTGATCCTGCACCCATTCGTAATAACTCACCGTCACGCCGCCGGCATTCGCCAGGATATCGGGAATCAACAAAACGCCATTGTCTTCGAGCACTCGGTCGGCGCCAGGCGTCGTGGGACCATTAGCCAGTTCGGCAATGATCTTTGCCTTGACCTTGCCGACGTTTTTCAAAGTGATGCTGTTTTCCAAAGCCGACGGACAGAGAATGTCGCAATCAACTTCCAGAACTTCATCAGACGTTATTTCCTTACAATCTGGAAATCCCCGGAGCGATCCCGTTTCTTCCTTGTGCTTCAACACGCCGGGCACATCGATTCCGCTATCGTTGTAAAGGCCACACTTTGAATCGCACGCAGCCACGACTTTGGCGCCGTCTTTAGCAACCAGCTCGGTGATGATCGCGCCGGCATTGCCAAACCCCTGCACCGCCACGCGCGCGTCCTTCAAACTCATTCCCTTGACTACGCAAGCTTCGCGCAGCGCATACAGAGCTCCGCGCGCCGTCGCTTCATGCCGCCCTTGCGATCCTCCGAGCGACAAGGGCTTCCCGGTCACCACACCAAGTTCGGTGTGGCCGCGGACCATCGAGATTGTGTCCATGATCCACGCCATCGTCTGCGAGTCGGTGTACACATCCGGCGCGGGGATATCGCGATCAGGTCCGATGATGGGGGCAATCTCAAACGCATAGCGACGCGTCAGTCTCTCCAGCTCGCTCTTGGAAAGGCTTTTCGGATCGCAAACGACGCCGCCCTTGCCGCCGCCATAGGGAATGCCGACCGTGGCGCACTTCCATGTCATCCACGAAGCCAGGGCCTTGACTTCATCGAGCGTCACGTTCGGGTGATAGCGAATGCCGCCTTTTGCCGGACCGCGGGCGATGTTGTGCTGCACTCGATAACCTTCGAACACTTTTGTTTCGCCGCCATCCATCTTTACGGGAATCGAGACGATGAGCTGCCGTTTCGCACTGCGCAGCACCTGGCGCATCGAGTCTTCTAAATCCAAATAGTCGGCGGCGCGATCGAATTGCTGTTTGGCTATTTCAAAAGGGTTGAGTTGCTCCGGAGCGGGTTGAGCGGCTGACATTAACTCCCTCCTTGCACGTAACGGGGGTGAAAAGGCGGCGCTATCCTAATGGAAACGCGCGGAAGCGCCAAGAAGAAAAGGCCATTTTCCATTTGTCATTTTTTATTTGCCATTTCTCATTTGGGCCGGCGTCGTGAGCCCAAGCCCGCGCAAGCTTGAAAAGCAATGAAAAATGACAAATGAAAATTGGAAAATGGAAAATGTTTTTTGACCCCGTCAGGAACAACCTCTCTCATTCGCTTGTCTAACCACCCAGCTTCTCGACCCGAAGGCACCGGCAAACAGGAGGAGCTAAGATGTTTACCAACCTGATCGAGTCGAATTCTCACAAACGAGAGTTCAGGCGCCGCAGTTCGTTCTTCGTCGCAACGGTCGCCGCGTATGCGCTTGTGCTGACTGCCGCGGGAATCGCGGGAGTTCTCACGTACGACGCCCAGGTCGAGGCGCAGGACCTGGATCTGACTTTGCAGAACTGGATTCCGCCGGTGAAGCCCATCCCGCATGAACCCGACGGCCCGCGTCCCACGAGACCGACCCGTCACGTTGCTTCGGACGCACCTGTTGATCCTCATATCAAGATCCCGGAACGAACTGACCGAGTTCCGCCGATTGACGATTTGAGAGTGATTCCGCGCGATGTGGGCGTGATAGCGTCAAGCGCGCCGCCAGTCGACGGACCAGTCAATATCACCACACGAAATGTGAATCCGCCCGGTTCAACTACCGACAAGGACAGTTGTGCCACATGCACAGGCGAATCAACGGGGCCAGTCGCAGTGGTGCAACCGACGCCAGAGCCAACGCCGTCCAAGCCGCCGCCGGTCCAACAAGTCAGCAAAGGCGTTCTGATCGCAAAAATCATCAACATGCCGACACCGGCTTACCCGATCTTAGCCAAGCAGGTTCGAGCATCAGGTGCCGTGAATGTGCAGATCCTAATCGATGAATCCGGTAACGTGATTTCTGCACATGCAGTGAACGGTCATCCAATGCTGACTCATGCAGCAGAGGACGCAGCCCGTCGAGCACGTTTCACACCTACCTTATTGAGCAATCAGCCTGTGAAAGTGCAGGGAGTGATCACTTACAACTTTGTCTTGCAGTGAGGTCAGCGGCTTTGCCGCCTGATGTGCGGAAGGCCTCCGGCCTTCCGAGAGGAGCCCCTATTTGATTCCTGGCTTCAAGGCTGCGCCTCGAAGCCAGAAAGAAAACAATATAAAGAACAGAAAGCGACGGTAAGGCAAAGCCTTACCGCACATCGGGCGGCGAAGCCGCTATGGCTTCACCTGATCAAATAGGCACTGCTCCGGATTCTTATCAGGACGCCAGCGGAGGAACTTTGTGCCGTGGCGAAACCGCCCGCCGGTGAAGATAAAGGGAGTGATTACACAACTTCATACTCAATTAAGTTCTATTAGTCTTTCGCTTCTTACTTTTCATCCCATGGGACCGAGTCACGACATTAGTGCGTGTAACTGTTGATAATGCCGTTTGTTTCTTATGCCATTTATCACTTCGCATTTTGTAAACTAGAGCAGAAAGCAATTTGAAATCGCGAGCTGATACATTGTCCTTGGCGTGCCTAAGAATATTCTCAGATTCCCACGTATCATTACGAATCCCGTCTGCTAACAAAGACGCCAGTTCGCTCAACGAATCTGAAGGATCTTCTTTTTGGATCACATGGACAAGAATATCAAACCAAAGTAACACCAAAGACAACCCAGAAGCTGGGCCCTTGTTTGCGGCCTTTGCTCGCTTAAGCGCCTTAGCGGCGTCTTCTATTCGGTTGCTTGCTACTAGGAATTCTGTGTAATTCGCGTTTGCAATAACATTCTTTGGATCGAGTTCTAAAGCCTTGCGAAAGAGCCGATCAGCCTCGGTGGCATTCTTTAGGTCCTCCCATTGGAAGATCGCAAACGAGTTATAGATTCCGGACTCTTTTGGATAATGTTCGATGCCCTGTTTGAAAACTATCTCTCGGCGATTCATATCCTTTTCAAGGCGCGCTTTTTGAACCCATACCCACCAGCCCCCTGATCGGTCAAGCGTCGCTGCTAAGGCCTTTGTGACGGACGGGTATCTAACGGTGTCGAGCTTTTGAATCCTGTTTCGGTATTGATCAGTTCGTATTTTTGCTCGCAAGTGGATCTCTTCATCCATCAGGGCGATGTCCATTTTCTCGCCCAAGAGAACCATGAGAAGATCAAAGTCCGGAACAGGCACCAAAATGCCGTTCAAATCGCTCATGAGATTAACTATGCGATCGCTCGGCTCACTCTTTTCGTAATAACACCAGATTACCTCTCCTCTAATATCGTCAGGTCGCATCGATTCTAATAGATCCATTAAGGTATCGTCGTTTCCACCGTATCCAATGAATAGAGGGGTGTAATGTTGAAACAAAGAGCGGAGTGCCATGCCCCATGCATCGTGCAAGCGGCGAAGACTGTGCGAATCATTTTGAGGGCCTAATAGTAAATCACGATGAATCTTGCAAATCAGTGGCCGCCGCATGGCGACTCTTACGAAGCTGGTCAGCGATTCATGACCTACCACAAAGGGAAAGGTGTCGGTATAAATAGAAAGCGCATCAGCCACCAAATTATCGAAATTCGTAGTCACTACCACGTTGTGTCGAGGCGGGTCTTGGGCGAGCGCAGCGGCCAAAATTGAATACCCTGGACTCGGATCCTTTCCAGACATAACGCTCTCAAGAAAGGCGTAGCCTTCTTCCGGATACTCACGAAAACAGCGTTCGTAGATTTTCGAATACGAACTTTCTCGATCCTTATAATTGAATCCAGGAATTCCAAGCTGGTCTGCGGTCGCCCACTTCTCTATGCTCATTTTCTTATGGTCTTCGCGCACGTGCATCGTGTTGATCCAACGATCTACCAACTGATTTCCTAACGGAATCCCTGAAGCGTACGACGCACCCGCACCGAGAACCCATGCAAACTTGTGGTCAAGCATTTTGTGGTGAACAAAATCAAAATGTTCAACCAACCCATCGAGGGTCCATTCAGTCGCCATGTCATTTTCTCCTTCTGATAGGGAAGTAGGAGTCTGAGCTGCTTTGGATGCGAATTATAACAACGACGAGGAAGAACAGGAAGGAAGTCATCAACGCTTCACCTGATCAAATAGGCACTGCTCCGGATTCTTATCAGGCCGCCAGCGGAGGAACTTTGTGCCGTGGCGAAACCGCCCGCCGGTGAAGTGATCGTACTGAACTTCACAGACGAGCTTCGGGGCGAGCGGTTGCCATTCGGCCGAACGCTCGGTCGCCCAACGGCTCGGACCGCCGGGCGCGTTGCCGGTGAACCCGGGAGGCTTGATCAACTTTTCGAGTTTCTTCGTGAGCGCCGGCTTCTCGTTCGCTTTGAAGCTCGATGAGAAGCCAACGTGATGCAGCAGACCTTTTTCGTCGTACAAGCCGAGCAGTAACGACCCGACAACTTTTCCTTCTGATGCATAGCGGAATCCGCCGATCACACAATCGGCCGTGCGCAGACGCTTAACCTTCACCATGCCATGGCGGTTGCCGCTTTGATACGGCATATCGGCGCGCTTCGCGATCACGCCATCCAGATCGACGCCGGCGCCGGCCAGCCAATGCCTGGCGATCTTTAGGTCGTCAGTGGCGGGCGAGAGCTCGATCGACTTGTGCTTTGAATCCGGGGCAAAGTATTTCTTCGCGAATGCGTCGAGCTTCTTTCTTCTGTCTTTTAGCGGGAGATCGACCAGCGACTTTCCGCGATCGTCCACGAGCAGATCGAAGACGATTAGTTTGGCAGGCGTTTCTTCGGACAGTTTCTTGATTCTACTGGCGGCCGGATGAATGCGCATTAGCAAATCGTCGAACGAGAACTTGCCTTCCACCGGCACCACGATTTCACCGTCGCTGACAAATTGTTTTGCCTTGAGCTTCAGCAGCGCATCGACAACTTCCGGAAAGTAACGCGCGAGCGGCTGCCCGCTCTTTGATTGCAAATCGACTTTGTCGCCGTCGCGAAACGCAATACAACGAAAGCCGTCCCACTTCGGCTCATATTGCCAGGCATCACCCGAGGGAAGCTTCTCGACTGACTTCGCTTCCATCGGCAGATACGGTTGTTTGAGTGGTAGCGTCATCGGTCCTCGTCGCTCCAAGAGATGAAGTCAGTACCGGGAGCGGTAGCGACCGGGTGTTTCGCTCTGAGCAAGATGACTTGTCTGGCTAGTTGGAACCCGGTCGCTACCGCTCCCGGTACTGACCTCCCAGCCCATACCCTCACCCAACCTCTCCCACAGTGAAACGGCAACAGATTCACTTCAAATACGGCTTCAAATCAAATCTCTTCTTATTATCCAAGAGCGGCTTCCAAAGATCTCCCAACTTCTCAATTCTTTTGCGCACGTTATCGAGACGAAAGTCTTCGATCCTGATTCCCTTCTCGATCTCTTTCCACGTTACAGGCGTCGACACACACGCTTTCGGCGTCGGCCGCACTGAATAGATAGAAGCCAGGGTGCGGCCCCATGCATTCTGATTGTAATCAACCAGCACGCGCCCTTTGGGACGCTTAGCGACCTTATAGATCGCTGTGATCAATTCAGGATTTGCTGACGCCAGCACGTGGGCAATCTCTTTCGCGATCGTCCAGACCTGTTTCTGAGTCGGACCGCGGACTATCGGCACGTAGACATGTATCCCTTTCGACCCAGTCGTTTTCGGATAAGAAGGCATCTTTAAAGAATCGAGCGCCGCGCGCACCAACAGCGCAGTCTCTAAAACAGTCTCCCAGGTCGCGCCCGGCACCGGATCTAAATCGAAGTGCAGATAGTCGGGGCGATCGACATCGTCACAGCGCGCGTACCATTGATTCAGGTCGATGCAGCCAAGATTGATCACCCAAAGCAGCGCCGGCAGATCCTGAATGATCGGAAAGTCGATGATATTGCCCGAGCCATGTTCGATCGAACACAGCTCGATCCACGGCGGCCGCGGCGAGGGCGCGCGTTTCATAAAAAAGAAATCGCCGGCGGCGCCGTTGGGATAGCGCTTCATGACCATGGCTCGATCTTTCAAATGGGGCAAAAGGACGTGCGCTACGTCAGCGTAGTACTGGATCAAGTCGCGTTTGGTAATTTTCAACTCAGGCCAGAAGAGCTTTTTAAGATTACTGAGTTTGACGGTGCGACCCGAGATGGTGATTTCAAATTGCTCTGCGCTCCTGGGAATCTCTATTCGCTTCGACGTACCTCGGGAGCGAGGCGCCGCCGTGTGTTTCGCTGGATGATAATCGCGATGCGCTTTGGTCGAAGCCATTTCAGCCACAGATTTACACAATTTGGCGCAGATAAGAAAGCCCACGGGACGGCGCCGTCTTATTCTCACCGCGCTTTAGCGCGGTGTTGGCGCCCCCGCCAGAATGAAACCGTTTTCAACGGTTTACCGGAAGCCGTTAAAACGGCTAATCTGGAAAGTCGATAACACGTGACCGCCTCGCTGAAGCGAGGCCTGAATGAGACAGTAGCCCTCCCTTAACACGGTGTTTCATTCGTGATACAGTAGGCGGCCTTATATGAAAGCGCTCGAGCAGTTTCATCCCGCCGTCAGGGATTGGTTCCTGAAGCAGTTCCCTGCTCCGACCCCGTCGCAGGACGAAGCCTGGCCGGCCATCAAAGCGGGAAACCACACACTCATCGCCGCACCCACCGGTTCGGGTAAGACACTGGCAGCATTTCTCTCGGCCATCGACGACCTGGTCTGGGAAGCTGTCGCAGGAAATCTTTCCGACGAAACTCGTGTCGTCTATGTTTCGCCACTGAAGGCGCTCAGCAACGACATCAAGATCAACTTGCAGGAGCCGCTGAATGGCATTCAGCAGAACCTCGAGGCGGCCGGAATTACCGGTGTTGAGATCCGCACTCTGGTGCGCACCGGTGACACGCCGGCGAAAGAACGCGCGGCGATGACGAAGAAGCCGCCGCACATCGTGGTCACGACTCCCGAATCGCTCTACATTCTGCTGACGAGTGATGGCGGCCGCAGAATGTTGAGCACTGTGCGCACTCTGATCGTCGACGAGATTCACGCAATGGTTGATGACAAGCGCGGCTCGCATCTTTCTCTTTCAATTGAGAGATTGGAAGCGCTGGTGAATTCAGTGACTGGAGCGCAAGCGTCCTCGCTTGCATCGAGTCGAGAGGTGAGCCGCCTGCTCGCAAGCGAGACGCTTGCGCTGCAGTCACGATCTAGCCTCACTCGAATCGGACTTTCAGCTACACAAAAACCGATCGAAGAAGTCGCGCGCTTCCTCGTCGGCACAGCAAACATCGACGCGGAGGGTGTGCCGAACTGCACCATCATCGACTCTGGCCATGTGCGCCGTCTTGACCTGGCGATTGAAGTTCCCAATTCCCCGCTCGAATCTTTGATGTCGAACGAAGTGTGGGAAGAGATCTACGACCGCATCGCGCAAATGATTCGCCAGCACAAGACGACGCTTGTGTTTGTGAACACGCGGCGGATGGCGGAGCGTGCCGCGCGGTATCTGGGCGAAAGATTGGGCGACGAAAATGTTACCTCGCATCACGGCAGCCTGGCCCGCGAAATTCGTCTGGCGGCGGAACAGCGTTTGAAATCTGGAGAGCTCAGCGCCCTGGTCGCTACGGCCTCGCTCGAACTCGGCATCGACATCGGCGCAGTTGATCTGGTGATTCAGATCGGATCGACGCGGACGATTTCTACTCTGCTGCAACGTATTGGGCGCTCGAACCACACGGTGAGCGGATTTCCCAAGGGCCGGATTTTTCCGCTTTCACGAGATGAACTCGTGGAATGCGCGGCGTTGCTTGACGCAGTTCGGCGCGGAGAACTCGATCATCTGGAGATTCCCGAGCAGCCGCTCGACATTCTGGCGCAGCAGATCGTGGCGGCGTCGGCGCCGGAAGAGTGGAAAGAAGACGATCTGTTTGCGATGGTGCGGCGCGCTTACCCTTATCGGGACTTAAAGCGCGAAAAATTCGACGAAGTCATTCGCATGCTTTCGGAAGGCTTCACCACGCGGCGCGGACGGCGCGGGACTTATTTGCATCACGACGCGGTAAATCAGCGCATCCGCGGCCGGCGTGGCGCGCGACTGATGTCGATTACCAACGGCGGGGCGATCCCGGACACTTCGGACTATCGAGTCATCCTCGAGCCTGCGGAAACATTCGTCGGCACGCTGAATGAAGACTTCGCGATTGAGAGTCTGGCCGGCGACATCTTTCAACTCGGCAACAGCTCGTATGAAATCAAGCGCGTCGGCGTAGGCGAAGTGCGGGTGCTCGATGCGCATGGTCAGCCACCTTCGATTCCTTTCTGGTTAGGAGAGGCGCCGGGAAGATCGGAAGAGTTGTCAGTGTCCGTGTCGCGTTTGCGCGCGGAAATCGCTAAGAGGCTTGATGAGAACGAAGATGCGGACGGGGACGTCCGCGATCCCAGCCCTCGCGATCCCGGCGGCCGCGATCCCAGCGGCCGCGATCCCAGCCCGCGCGGACCGGCGCTGCAATGGCTGGAAAATGAAGTCGGCATCAGCCAGGGAGCAGCCGAACAAATCGTCGAATATCTGGCGATGACCAAGATTGCGCTGGGCGCGATGCCCACACAGGAGCAGATTGTCGTCGAGCGCTTCTTTGATGAAAACGGCAGCACGCACGTCGTCATTCATGCGCCGTTTGGCAGTCGCTTGAACCGCGCGTGGGGCCTGGCTTTGCGCAAACGTTTTTGTCGCGCTTTCAATTTCGAACTGCAGGCTGCCGCTACCGAAGATTCAATCGTGCTCTCGTTAGGACCGACCCACAGCTTTCCGCTGGAAACGATCTTCAGTTACTTGAATTCGAAAGGCGTGTGTGACGTGCTGGTTCAGGCATTGCTAAACGCCCCGATGTTCAATATCCGCTGGCGGTGGAACGCGACGCGGGCCCTGGCGATTCCGCGCTGGCGCAGCGGCGGCAAAGTCGCGCCGCAACTTCAGCGCATGGCGGCGGAAGATCTACTGGCTCTTGTGTTTCCGGATCAGCTGGCGTGTGCGGAAAACCTGACTGGTCCACTTGAAGTTCCCGCTCATCCCCTCGTCGAACAAACCGTGCGCGATTGTCTGGAAGAAGCCATGGACATTCATGGCCTCGAGCGTTTGCTGCAATCGATAGAGCGCGGCGAGCGGACGCTGATTGCGCGCGAGATGAACGAGCCGTCGCCGCTCGCACAGGAAATACTCACGGCCAAGCCTTATGCGTTTCTCGATGATGCTCCGGCCGAAGAGCGCCGCACGCTGGCCGTGATGAATCGTCGTTTCCTGGATGCCGAGACCGCGGCAGATCTCGGCAGGCTCGATCAGGCCGCCATCGATCGCGTGCGCGAGGAAGCCTGGCCGTCTGCGGAAAACGCAGATGAACTGCACGATGCGTTGATGCAGCTTGGGTTCATTACGGCGAAAGAGGGGGCGAACAATGATTGGCAGGAATTGTTTGCGGAGTTGGTCAACGATCGGCGTGCGACCGTACTGTCAGTACGCGGAGCAGTAGCGACGGAATCGACATTGACTGGAGCGCAAGCGTCCCGCTTGCCGCCGATGGAACCTAATAAAGATCGAAGTATTGCAAGCGAGACGCTTGCGCTCCCGTCTGGGCGCGGGAGTGACTCGCCGCTGAAAAATCAATTGTGGGTTGCCGCTGAACGGTTAAATCAATTGCGGGCGATTTATCCCAACGCTGCACTCAACCCGCAACTTCAACCGCCGGCGAGTTATGCGAACGAAACATGGGAGCCGGAGAACGCACTCGTAGAGATTTTGCGCGGACGACTCGACGCGCTGGGCCCGGTCACAGTTTCCCAACTCGCCGAATCGTTCTCGCTTCCGGCCAATCGCATCGACATCGGGCTGGCGAAACTTGAAGGCGAAGGGTTCGCGATGCAAGGGCAGTTCACGCCGGTAAGCGGAGACCCGACCGTGAGGGAGGGCGCAGATGCTGACGGAATGCGGGCAGGGATGCCCGCGCTCCAGGGAGTCGAGTGGTGCGCGCGCCGTTTGCTCGCTCGCATTCACAGCTACACGCTGAATCGTTTGCGTAAAGAGATTGAGCCCGTTTCGGCGGCTGATTTCATGCGCTTCCTTTTCGTCTGGCAAAAAGTCGTACCCGATCACCGAGTCGAAGGTGCTCAGAGTGTGGCAGCGATTCTCGATCAGCTCGAAGGTTTTGAGGCGCCCGCCGGTTCATGGGAATCAGAACTTCTCCCCGCGAGAATCACCGATTATGATCCGGCGTGGCTGGATGCATTGTGTCTATCGGGACGGCTGACATGGCTGCGCCTGTCACCCCCAAAGATCTCGCCGGACAAATCAAGTAGCTCTTCGCCTGTCCGCAGTACACCGGTTGTTTTGCTGAATCGCAAAAACCTCCCGACTTGGAGCAAAGCCTTTCCTGAGCGGGAAAACGAAAACAATTTCAGCACGAACACCCAGACGGTTTACGACTATCTGAAAGCACACGGCGCTTCTTTCTTCGTCGATATTGTTTCCGGCACGAACCTGCTGCCGACTATGGTCGAAGAAGCTCTCGGCGAATTAGTCTTCCGCGGACTGATCACCGCAGACAGTTTCACCGGTTTGCGCGCCTTGCTTACGCCGCTGAGTAAGACCACCAGTCGGGCAATTGAGAATCGTCGCCGCCGGCGCAAACCTGTGTACAGCATGGATGAAGCTGGGCGATGGGTGATGGCAAAAGGCACGCACGCCGGTACGCACGCCTCTGGCGGGCAATCGATGGAAATAGAACACGCTGGAGACAAGCAGCACGCCGGAGGCGTGCGTACCGAGATTGAAGCTGTCGCGCAGAAACTTCTGCAACGTTATGGCGTCATCTTCCGCAAGCTCATGGATCGTGAATCAATAAATATTCCATGGCGCGACCTGCTGCGCGTGCTGCGCCGGCTGGAAGCGCGCGGCGAAATTCGCGGCGGCCGTTTTGTTGGCGGATTCTCTGGCGAGCAGTTCGCCACCGCAGACGCCGTACACTTGCTACGTTCCATGCGTCGGACCTCACCCGATGGCACGATGGTGTCAGTCAGTGCGGCGGATCCGCTGAACATGTTGGGGATTCTGATTCCGGGTCCACGACTATCACCCGCGGCATCGAATCGTTTGCTTTACCGGGACGGAATTCCCATCGCCGTGCTCGAAACAAAAGAGATTCGCTTCCTCGTCGAAATGAATTCCGCCGAACAGTGGCAAGCGAGAAACGCTCTGCTGCGCCGTCGGATTCCTCCTAAAGTTCGCGCGTATTTGAATCAGTCAGGGTCGACAACCTCACCGACCACGATCTCGCGACTAACCCACTGACGACTTTTTGGACGAAGTCAGTACCCGGAGCGGCAGCGACGGGTCCGCTCGTTCAGAATGGGAAACACCCGGTCGCCATCGCTCCCGGTACTGACTCCCGGCGGCATCGTGATTGCTCGATGGTCTGTTCGACGCGGAATGTGCGCGTTTCTGCGTCATTCGCGAACAGTAATGTGTTCGTCAAAGCTACGCGCGGTGTTTGCACCTAACGAAGGAGGAAGTATGGCACAAGAGAAAACAAGCAAACGCGAACTAGTCGACACCGGTACCGACAAACGTTTCGTGCGGCGCGATGAAAAGGGACGTTTCGACGATGTCGTGGACCAGGGCCGCTCGCTGACTCAGGATCGGCGGCAGCATTCAAAGAATACCGTACCACCGGGTCAGGGTGATCGCGGTGATCAGAAGCGTCGCGACAGTTGAGCGTGAGAGAACGAAGGGAGTACTGATGAATAATAAAACCGCAATTGTAGGCGCAGTCGGAATTGGGGCCGCGCTGATGTATTTCCTGGATCCGGATCGAGGCAAGCGACGTCGCGCGCTTGTGCGCGACAAAGTAGAAGCCGCCGGTAACAAGGCGACCGACTACGCCGAAAAGATGGGCCGTGATATTCGAAATCGCGCCTATGGCGTGGTCGCTGAAACCAAATCCTTATTCCAGCATGAAGAAGTGACCGATGACATGCTCATCGATCGAGTTCGCTCAAAGCTCGGCAGATTCCCGGTGCACATAGATGTCCAGGCGCACGACGGCGTGGTCAGCCTGAGCGGGCCAATTGTTGAGAGCGCGTTGCCGATGGTTTTGCGCGCAGTACGATTCGTGCGCGGCGTGAAGGAAGTTGACAACAAACTCAACGTCCAGACAGACGCGGAGGCTCCGGTCCTGCCGAGCACGCCGCCGTTGGGCGCTGCGCCGATTTAATGGGCGTTAACTGTTCGACGACCGGGGCCGGCGGCAGCGTGACAGCGCGCACAGTGGCTGACGAATGCGCACTGCTGCCACCGGTGACCGCGGCGACTACAGACGACTCGTCGCATGAAATGGCGCCAGCGCCGATTGAGCGGATGAATGACGGAAGCGTATAACCCGTCCGAAGCGAGTGAATGAAGTACTGGGTTGGACATTGCGATTTAAAGCGGAACTTCGTGTTCGAGGATCTCATCGAGCTTTCTGAAGTCAACCGGCTTCAGCAGATAATCAGTACATCCTGCATCCAACGCTGACTGCTTATGCTCCATAGGATCGTGACCTGACAATATGATGATAGGGACCTTCTCACAGTTGGAGTGACAACGCAATTTGCGTGCGACTGACAGGCCGTCGAGGCCCGGTAATTCCAAATCCAACAGAATTAAGTCAGGAAGACTCTCGAGGGCCACTTCGACCGCGCTCTTGCCGTCACCAACTGTCAGGACCGCGTAACCTTTCAGACCCAGCAGCACTTGCAGCATTTCGCGTCCATCGCGACTGTCTTCTGCGATGAGAACTGTGGGTGTCTCTTTTTGGGTTTTGACAGCCGCGGCCTGAGAGGTGTAGCGCGAGAAATAATCGCCGTCAGCGTAAAGCATGGAGCCCCCTTTTAGCGGAAGTAAGAGGTATCAATCCCGCAGG
>Ga0134126_10000714_pt1 | contig 41803 bp, 23 predicted proteins | sample KB31752_FD_96881 | JGI IMG/M metagenome (GOLD analysis project Ga0134126, IMG submission 96881) | Terrestrial soil microbial communities with excess Nitrogen fertilizer from Kellogg Biological Station, Michigan, USA - KB3-175-2 | ecosystem: Environmental > Terrestrial > Soil > Unclassified ...
CAGCCCATGCGGAACATCGAGGCTCTTGAGAACCAGAATCACCGGCTCTCCCTTCTTGAAAGTGATCGTGCCAGGATTGAACCTAAACCGCTGCGCTGTTACCTCCACACGCCTGGGACTTGCCGGGGCAACATTCTCCGCCTGGATAAACAAACCTGACGCGGTCAGCACTGCAAACAATGAAATGGACAAAAGCCTCTTCATGGATCTCCTGGACTCTGCGAGAAATTCCCTTTTCGCAATTGGATTGGCAATCATTGAGATCAACAGTAGAGTCGGCCTCTTCATGGCGTGTCATGACTCTGTCAGGAGATTGTCAGGGCTTTGTCGCCGCTGATTCGGAAAAGGATAGCGGCACAATCGGACCGCCTCAGCATGGGTGAAGTGACAATCCGCTTACATTCACAAGACGGCCTCCTGACACTCGAAGTGCGAAGCCGAGCGAAGCTGGAACCATGTTTCGTCTTCGATCGTCTCAACGCGAATTGTCATTGCGAAGTTGCATTCGCATGTTGGCAGGCGCAACCTTGCTAGCGTCGGTGTATGCCGTCCCAGCCCAGGACGTGCCGCTAATCTCAGGGGGCGCCGGCTTTGTGACCAGCACGAAGGGTGGGAACACCACGTATATTCCGGTGATCTCGCCGCTCCTGGCTGCGCCAGTCGGGAGTCATATCCTCGTTGAGAGCCGCGCCACGATCCTCGACTCCTTCTTTCCCAAAGGCGGCGGACAGCCGGGATATACGCACGATTTGTTCATGGGGCTCGATTATCTTCAGGCCGATATCACGGCCAATCGCCACATGACATTGGTCGCCGGTCAGTTCCTCACGCCGTTCGGCACCTACAATGAGCGCCTGACCCCTATCTGGATAAGCAATTTTGTCGATGCGCCTTTGATATTCGGCCTGGGAACCATGGGTACGGCACACAGCGTTGGAGGCATGCTTCGCGGCTCCGCGGCTTCCACACAGAGTTTTAATCTCGATTACGCGGCGTATTTCTCCGCCGCAAGCACGAACGAGCAGTTCAATGCCGAGCGTTCCGCCGGCGGCCGCGCAAGCCTCTACGTCCCTGCCGCCAAGCTCGAAGTCGGCGCCTCATTCAACCGCCTGCTGCAAGGTACGCGAGAGAATTTCTCGGGCATCCATCTGTGGTGGGAGCCGGCAGACTCCTCGTTCCGTCTGAGATCGGAGTTTGCACGTGCCGCGCACGCCCGTGGCTACTGGATTGAAGCCGGCTATCGCCTGGATCGTTTTGGCGGCGATCACAGCGTGTGGAGCCGATTTGAGCCGCTGTTCCGCATGCAGCAGACCTTTCGCAGCGAGCAGGACGCAAACGACACGTTGCCGTCTGCCGACACCAAGCAAGCCGACTTCGGGCTCGATTTCCACCTGCCCCACGAATTCCGTATTAATACGAGTTACTCACGCGAGTTCTCCTCCTCGGGAAATCGCAACATCTGGCAGACCGGCCTCACCTACCGCTTCCTCATTCCCACCTGGAGAGGCAAATGAATCCACGAATTTGTTTCGTCATCGCTGGCGCATTCGCAGTTCTATTGCCCCTCATGGCGCAAAAGGGGCCAGATCCTAAAGCTTCTCCGGCGCGGACGGCACATGTGCAGCCAGCCCACGACGATGAGGGCGCGCAGGGACAACGCGTGTTCAAGCAGAACTGCGCCCGATGCCATGATGCGCCGCAGGGCTTTCCGCCCCAGATCAGCGGCACCGTTCTCCGCCACATGAGAGTTCGGGCCAATCTGAGCGCAAGCGACGAGAAGGCGCTGCTCCATTTCATGAACCCGTAGAAGTTCTCCCTCAAACCATTGTTCGCATCGCGTAACTCGCGACTGAGGTCGCACAGTGAGAACGACATGACCCTGAGAGGTAAACGAGTACTTGTATGTGGCTCCAGCGAACTTGTCAGCATCGATCAGATTGTCACGCCAGTGGAAGATCTCGCCGGCATTTATCGCAAGGGGCGCTGCAGTCCGCTCGCACCTAGGGGCGCAAGCGGCCGCAGCAGCGGCATTAGGCTGATCCGGCAGCGCCCTGGCTGGTTTCCTTCGATCGCGCTTTCTGACGGCGTGGCACGGACCTGCCGATGGATTGAATGGGAGATGACCCAATCCAGACGGCTGCTCTGTTGCACCGGAGTGGAGCGCTATGCCACCGCCTGATGCCATCGCATACACGACGCGCATCTCGGCATTCGCTCCGGCGGAGATCGATCCCTCGTCCGAGATCGACGCTCAGCTGAGCGCGTGGTCCACATCCGCGGCAAAGTGCATCTTTGACACCGCTCTGGTCCTATTGTTCAGCCCGGTGCTCGTTCCGCTGCTGCTCATGATTGCCGCGGCGGTCCGCCTGTCTTCTCGCGGCCCCGTCATTTTCCGGCAAACCCGCATCGGCCGCTTCGGAAAGCCGTTCACGATCCTCAAGTTCCGAACCATGTTTCACACGGATTCCGATCCGCAGGCCGTCGTCGTGTCGGTCGCACCTGGTCAGATCACGAAGGTCGGCCGCTTTCTCCGCTGGCTCAAGCTCGACGAACTGCCACAGTGCATCAACGTTCTGCGTGGCGACATGAGCCTTGTTGGTCCGCGGCCTAAAATTGCCGAGCAGCAGATCGGCATGTTTAGCTGTCGCCCCGGAATCACCGGCGCAGCTACTCTCGCTTTCGCTCGCGAAGAATCACTCCTGCGCCAGATTCCTCCCCAGTCCCTGCAGAGCTTTTACCGGGAAAACATTCTGCCGTTGAAACAGCGACTCGATTCTGACTACATGGCCCGGGCGACCGTGCGCTCGGATCTGCGACTCCTGTTCCTCACCGCCACTCGCCGCTGGGATGCGTCGATCCTCGAGTCTCGTTCCAAAACCGCGGCCGCCTCGGTCTGGGCATCTTCAGCGTTTTACGCCGTTCGCAGGGACGAGGCCGATCAGCCACTGCCCGATTTTTAGGCTGCTCACGTACTGCGATCCAGACGGGATCCGGTTCAATCCGGATCCTCGTTTCATTGCTTCGAAAACTCACAAAATGGCTGCAAAATCGACTCAGATCGCGGCACTCAAATCCCGCCTGGGTCTGCGAATCTGCGTGCGGTGGTTCCCAAAGCCCGTTGGCCGGTATCGGCGGCGCCCGCAGTTTGCACCAAGGTCACGTGGCGAAGGTAAGGAATTCGATTGACTTTAGCGATTTTCCCCCTGTACACCTAAGCACACAACCTCGGGCATTTCCACCAGCCCGCTTCCTCAAATCGGGCCCTGTTGGGTTTTTTCCCTATTGCCGCGCCGGTCACCCTGAGCTCCTTCTGTGCTGCTGCGAGCTCTGATGACCGATCACAGTGCCATCGCTGAAGTGGTCGCCGGCACTCCGGCGCGACCGCGCCACGTCTCCGTGCGCGCACGCGCCACCCACATTTGCTTCGCCAGGCACCAAGGAACTCCATGATTCGCTCTGCCCTGCACTGTCTTCGGTCGTCTAGACTCGCGCTTCGCCAGCGGTCGATCGTTGCCGCGTTGGTTCTATTTGCATCCCTGAGCGCCGCGGGCCGCGCGCAGTTGGCCTACGTCGGCCACGCCGTGGGCGGCTTCCCCTACTCGCCATATGGTGGTGCGATGGACTCGGCCGGCAACTTTTACTTCGCCGATCAACTGAGCCAGACCATTCTGAAAGTACCTGCCGGTTGCCTGAACAGTGGTTGCGTCATCACCCTTGGAGACACCTCGTCTTTTTCCTATCCCTCAGGCGTCGCGGTCGACAGCAGCGGTAACGTATACGTCGCCGATACGGGAGACTCGCTGGTGAAAGAGATCCCCGCAGGGTGCGTAGCTGATGGCAGCTGTGTGGTCGCTCTGGGCGACGGTACCCTCTATCCCGCTCTCTATGGCATCGCGGTCGATAGCAGCGGGAATGTCTATTTCAGCGATGTGAACCAGGGTGTGGTATACGAAATGACCCCGGGCTGCACCCAATCCAGCTGTATACAGACATTGGGCGGCGGATTCATACAGCCGATGGGCCTGGCGGTGGATGCCAGCGGGAACGTGTTCGTGTCGGACGCAGGTTCTCCCGCCGCGGTTTACGAAATGCCTCCGAACTGCACGGAACAGGCTTGTGTGCTCACCCTCGGGGGCGGATTCACCATACCCCAGGCGGTAGCTCTGGACTCATATGGGAACGTTTATGTAGCCGACGAGGGTGCCGGACAGATTTACGAATTTCCTGGCGGATGTAACAACTCCGGCTGTGTCACAACCGTTGGCGGGGGATTTGCCCACCCCACGGGCGTGGCCCTTGACGCCAGCGGCAATGTGTTTTTCTCCGACTATGGCGCAAGCATGGTGGGCGAGGTCGTCCGGAGCGCCGTTGACATGGGCGCGGTACCGGTGAACTCATCCACCCCTGCCACCCTCACCGTGACCTTTACCTTCACCACCAACGGAGTCGCCGTCGGTTCCACAGCCGTGGTCACCCAGGGCGCAACCGGCTTGGACTTCACGGATGCCCTCTCCGGCAACTGCGCCGCTGCGACCTACAACACCGATGACACCTGCACTGTGAACGTGAAATTCACGGCGGCACATCCCGGCCCCCGTTACGGCGCGGTAGTGCTCTATGACACCGCCTCTCCTGCCAACGTCCTTGCCACCGCCTACATTCAGGGCACCGGAACGGGGCCGCAGGCGACCTTCGCCGACAGCACAGCCGGCCCCTATCTGCCGAGCACCCAGAGCAACGTGGGACTCGGATTCAGTTCTCCCTTTGACGTGGCGGTGGACGCCGCAGGCGATGTCTGGGTAAGTGATTTCGGCAACAACGCGGTGAAGGGTTATATTGCGGCGGGCGGCAGCTACTCCGTCGCCGGATTCAGCCAGCCGCAGAGCGTGGCAATCGACAGCAGCGGCAATATCATCGTCGCCGATGCGGGCAATAATGCGGTAAAGGAGATAACGGCGGCCAGCGGCTACACGACCGTCACCACCGTGGGCAGCGGATTTCTTCAGCCCCAGGGCGTCGCGGTGGACGGCAGCGGCAACATCTTTGTCGCCGATTCCGGCAACAGTGCCGTGAAGGAGATCGTGGCTGCAGGCGGCTACACCACCATCGCCACCGTGGGCAGCGGATTCAGCGCCCCCAGCGACGTGGCCGTGGACGGGAATGGAAACATCTTCGTCGCCGATTCAGGCAACGTAAACGAGATTGTGGCCGTGGGCGGCCTCGTCTCCAGCGCCTCCACCGTCAATGTTGTGGCCAGCGGATTTGCCGGCCGCGTTGGTGTGGCCGTGGATGCCAGTGGGAATCTCTTCGTCGCCGACAGTAACCTCAACCAGGTGGACAAGTATTCGGCGGCCAGCGGCTATACCACCTTCAGCGTCCTGGGTAGTGGATTCAACAATCCCCTCGGCGTGGCGGTGGCGGGGAGCGGTAACGTCTACGTCGCGGACCGTGGCAATAATCGGGTTGAGAAGTTGGATTTTGCCGATCCGCCCAGCGTGAGCTTTGCTACCACGAACGTCGGCGAGACCAGCAGCACGGAAACAATCACGGTTTCGAATGACGGTAATGCAGCATTGACGTTCCGTATTCCTGACAGCGGCACCAACCCGAGCGTGTCCAACGGCTTCGCACTGGACGGGGCGACAACCTGCCCCGAATTGATCATCAGCTCGGCGGCAGGCGTTCTGTCACAGGGAACAAGCTGCACGTATGCGATCAATTTCGCGCCTACGATCGCAGGGACGTACTCCGGCTCGGCGATACTGACCGACGACAGTCTGAATGTCACCACTTTCCCACAGGACACCCAGACGGTGGCGCTCACCGGCACCGCCGTGCAGGCGCCGGCCTCGATCACAATCAACGGCTCTTCGAGTCAGTCTGCGGAGGTGGGCTCGTCGTTCGTCTCGAGCACTACGTATGGTCCGCTGGCTGTTACTGTGCTGGACGGGGTGGGCGCGCCGATTCCGAATCTGGCTGGCGTCACTTTCACGGCAGGTACGGGATCGAATGGCGGCAGCGGTAGCTTCGCCGGTCCAACCAATACCGTCACCGTATCAACGGATATCAACGGCGTGGCCGATCCGCTCGCGTTTACGGCTAACGACATCGCCGACTCGTACACTGTGACCGTTACGGCGGGCAGCGTGCAAGCGACGTTTAACATGACCAACACCGCCGGCGGGTTCGATCACTTCGGGTTCACCGCTCCCGCGCAGGCATTCATCGGCTGGCCCTTCGCGCTCATTGTCACCCCGGAGGATCAGTACAACAACGCGGTTCCCACCTTCTCTGACACAGTTCAAGTGACGAGCACCGATCCGCTCGCCACCCTTCCACCCGATTCAACCCTGTGCGGATGCGGCCGCGTCTTCGTTACCCTGAATTCCCCGGGCTCGTGGACGATCACAGTGACGGACGGGACAGTCTCCAGCACCACAAGCGCAATTCCGACGTCGGCGCCGGCCTCGATCGTGGTGAACACAAATGGCGATGATGCGGGCCTGGCGGATAATTGCGCCCCGGCTGCCCCAGCGGGCGTCTGCAGCCTGCGCGACGCGCTGGCCTATGCGGCTAGTCTCTCAGCGGGCACCATCACGTTCGACTCCACTGTGTTCAACGCAGGGAACCTGGCGGCGCAAAACATCATCACGCTGACCAATGGAGTGCTGGAGATCCCCAACGATACCAGCATCACGGGACCGTATAACGGAGCCGGCGACACGCTGGTGGATCTCATCACGGTAAGTGGAAACGGCGCCGGCGGCGTGTTCCAGATAACGGATCCGAACCACCAGGGTGCGATCAAGGGCATTGCCATCACTGGTGGAATGCTGAACGATCCGACACCAGGCGCGCTGGTGAGTGGGGCAGCGATCTACAACAACGGCACCCTGTGGGTCGACAGCAGCCTCATTTCAGGGAATTTTGCGAGCACCCCAGATAGCACGGGCGAAGTCGATGGCGGTGCGATCTATAGCGACAACGACCTGGAGATATCGAACAGCACCATCACCGGGAACGCAGCCAACTCGGGTGGAGGGGCGTTTGGCGGGGGGATCTTCAACCTTAGCTATGTGAATGCGAACAATCTGATCGTCAGCAACAATTCCGCGTCAGCTACGGGGCCTGGCGGGGTTGCCGGTGGTGGCGGCATCTTCACCTGGGATATGGATATGGATCACAGCACGGTTTCCGGCAACAGCGCTCCAGCCGCGTCGGACGGGTCGGGTTTATCGACCGGCGGCGGCATCTTTGCCTTCGGAGAGGAGTGGGTGAACTCCAGCACGATCGCGGGTAACTCCGCGACGGGTTTGGGCAGCGGCGGTGCGGGAGGCTACTACGGCGCCAATTATCAGGAACTCTATAACGTGACGATTTCCGGCAACACCGCGGACGCCCTCGGCGGCGGTCTGCTGCTGGACAGCGCGGCGCTGATGGTGCTGGGAAACACCATCGTTTCGGGGAACACAGCTCCAGACCGCGCGGATTTCGCCAAATTGGGAGACCTGATTAACATCCGCGGAAATGTCATTCACAAGGGCGGCTTGAATCTGGCTCCGCTTGCCGATTACGGGGGCGGCATCCCGACCATGCTTCCGCTGCCGGGCAGCCTGGCGATCTGCAACGGCCTGGCGGCCAACATCCCAATCGGGGAAGGGCTGGATGAACGCGGATATTCCAACCTGAATACAACCTATGATGGCTTCTCGCCGGCCAGCCCGTGCGCTGACTCGGGGGCCGTCCAAACCAACTACGCGATGACGTTCTCGACGGCGCCCACACCGAACTCGCCGTACTCGTCGATCTATACCGTGACAACCTTCAACACGGCGGTCACGTTGAGTGAAATAGGCACAACGGGACCGTCGGGTATCAGCATTCCGCTAAGTCTTAACGGCAGCGGGACCCTGACGGGAGGAAACGCGACTACCTCCGCGGGCATTGCGACTTATCCCGCGCTGAAGGTCAACGCGGCCGGCTCGAGTGACACGCTGACTGCTACCTTGTCGCTCAACGGGGCGTTATCAACTCCGGTTGCGCTCACTCAGACGAGCTCGTCTTTTGTGGTGCTGCCGGGCCCGAGTGCGGTGTCGGTAACTCCGTCCTCCGGCTTTGGGACCACTCAGCAGTTTAGCTTTGTGGCCAGTTCGCCAGACGGAGCCAGCCACGTGTCCTCTGTATACATGCTATTCAACACTTCGGTTTCGCGGGTGAACGGTTGCGAGCTGGCCTATGCCGCGGCCGGCAATCAGCTCAGGCTGGTATCGGACGCTGGAACTTCTTCGACGCTGGGCCATCCGGGCACGGCGGGTACCTTGAGCAACTCGCAGTGCTCCGTAGACGTGGGGAACACCACGGTGGCCTCCAGCGGAAACGACCTTACGATCTCGCCGGTCATTACCTTCAAGTCCGGCTTTACGGCTGGGGTGCTTATCTACCTGAACGTGGGCGATATCTCGGGCCTGAGCACCGGCTTTACGAAGATGGGCTGGTGGGTTGCGGGCTCCTCGCCTGAGCAGGCGCCGAGCGCGGTGTCGGTGACTCCATCCTCGGGCTACGGCACCTCTCAGAAGTTCGACTTTGTGGCCAGTTCCCCGAACGGAGCCGCCAACATTGCCTTTGTGAACATGCTGTTCAACACTTCGCTCTCGCGGGTGAACGGTTGCTACCTGGGCTATCTCGCGGCCGGCAATCAGCTCTCCCTGGTGTCGGACGATGGCGCTACTTCGAGCCTGGGCCAACCGGGCACGGCGGGTACGTTGAGCAACTCGCAGTGCTCCGTGGATCTGGGGGCCACCACCGTAATCCCCAGCGGAAACACGCTCACGGTCTCGCCTGCCATTACCTTCAACTCAGGCTTTACGGCCGGGGTACAGATCTACATGAACGTGGGCGACTTCCCCGGCCTGAGCACCGGCTTCAAGAAGATGGGCTGGTGGATCGTAGGCTCCTCGCCGGAGCAGGCGCCGAGCGCGGTGTCGGTGACTCCGTCGTCGGGGTACGGTCTCGTTCAGCGGTTTGACTTTGTGGCCAGTTCCCCGAACGGAGCCGCCAACATTGCCTTTGTGAACATGCTGTTCAATACGTCGCTCTCACGGGTGAACGGTTGCTACCTGGCCTATGCCGCGGCCGGCAACCAGCTCAGGCTGATATCGGACGATGGAACGACTTCGACCTCCGGCCATCCCGGCGGGACGGGCACATTAAGCAACTCGCAGTGCTCCGTGGACCTGGATGACACCACCGTGACCGCCAGCGGAGACACCCTCACCGTCTCACCGGCGATCTGTTTTAACTCCGGCTTTACGGCCGGGGTGCAGATCTACATGGCCGTGGGCGACGTCCCCGGCATGAGCACCGCCTTCCAGAAGGTGGGCTGGTGGATGGTGGGCTCCTCTCCTGAGCAGGCGCCGAGCGCGGTGTCGGTGACTCCATCTTCGGGGTTTGGCACCACGCAGCAGTTCGACTTTGTGGCCAGTTCGCCGAACGGAGCCGCCAACATCACCTTTGTATACATGCTGTTCAACACTTCGCTCTCGCGGGTGAACGGTTGCTTCGTGGGCTATGTCGTGGCCGGCAATCAGCTCTCCCTGGTGTCGGACGATGGTACGACTTCGAGCGTGGGCCATCCCGGCACGGCGGGGACATTGAGCAACTCGCAGTGCTCCGTAGACGTGGGGGCCACCACGGTAGTCCCCAGCGGAAACACGCTTACGGTCTCGCCGGTCATTACCTTCAAATCCGGCTTTACGGCCGGGGTACAGATCTACATGAACGTGGGCGACCTCCCCGGCATGAACACCGGCTTGACGAAGATGGGATGGTGGATGGTGGGCTCCTCGCCCGAGCAGGCGCCGAGCGCGGTGTCGGTGACTCCGTCCTCCGGGTACGGCACCACGCAGCAGTTCGACTTTGTGGGCAGTTCCCCGAACGGAGCCGCCAACATTGCCTTTGTGTACATGCTGTTCAGCACCGCGGTCAACCCGGCGAACGCCTGCTTACTGCGCTATACCCCGGCCGGCAATCAGCTCTCCCTGGTGTCGGACGATGGTACGACCTCGACCTCTGGCCATCCGGGCGGAACGGGTACATTAAGCAACTCGCAGTGCTCGGTGGACTTGGCAAGCACCACCGTGGCCGCCACCGGAAACACCCTCACAGTCTCACCGAACATCACCTTCAACCCCGGGTTTATGACCGGACTCCATATCTACATGAACGTGGGCGACATTCCCGGCATGCGCACTGGCTACAGGCAGATGAGCCCGTAAACGCGAGTTGGGTGGCGATCCCTGCAGGCCGCGCGAGCGGCCTATGCCAAGGCAGCTTGCGCGTGATCCGGTGTAGTTACTCAGATGGCCAAGGGGCTCGAACCACCTGCGGATGACAGATGTCCAGGTTGGTGACCAGTCCTGGAACGTTCATGGTGTTGCATACATACGTGAATACGACCTGGTGCGACGCTTCGAACTCGGGGTGTTCCTTGCCCGCGTAACAGAACACATCCTTGTCGCGATGAGGGCCGGGCTGCATCTTCGGTCTGTGATAGATGATCTTGCCGTCGGTCCACGGACCGGTGAGATCCGGGGCAGTGCGGAGGATGACTTCGTCGCTGAACCCCGTAGGCCGGAACGCCCGTGGAGAAATCCCACTGGACGAACCCGGGTCCCCGCAAATCTTGGACGCCCAGCACCAAGCCCGATAGGGCCGCGAAGGGCTAAGTTTGGGCGTGTTCGACTATTTGACGTTCACCGTCACGGCAATCTTCTGCGCCGGTAATCCCGTCGGAGTGGCGGTTACAGTCAAGGTGGTTGATCCTTTGGGTGCTGTGCGGATGCTGCTGCCCCCGCAGCCGGCGAGTGCGAAAGTGCCCGCGATCGTAATGATTCCCATCAGCCCAATTGCCAGCGCAGACAACTTCTTTCGCAGGCGTCGTGGAACAGTCAGAAGGAACAGAGCGGCCAGACTGGCTGCTCCACCGGCTCCCATGGGGAAATGCGTCGCCGCGGACCTGGACGATGTAGTGCTAACAACCAGAGCCGCAGTAGCGGATTGACCCGGCGTTAGCGCGATGCTCGAGGGCGACAGGAAGGCAGTCATTCCGGTGGGGGCCCCCGACACCTGCAGGGCCACGCTGCCGGAAAATCCTGTGTTGGCCAGTGCCGTGAGAATGACAGACCCTGTTTGCCCCTGCATGAGGTCCAGGCTGAGTGGCGCAGCGCTTATCGACACCGAAGGGGCGGGCGTTACCTGAACCGTGATGGCTGAATCGGAGTTTACGTTGAAGTTGCTGTCACCGCCGTAAACCGCCTGGATCACATGCTTGCCGGCAACGAGGCTATTGAGGCTGATTTTCACCGAGCCTTTGTCGAGGGGACCCGACCCCAGACTTGTGCTTCCTTCCATCAGAGTGATGGTTCCGGTGGGCTCAGGTCTCCCCGCCAGCGCGGCAGTCACTGCCGCAGTTACATCCACCGACTGCCCCTGGGATATGCCTGGCGGTGTTGCGGTGAGCGCAACCGTCGTTCCGCATTGATTTACAAGAAGGCTGCTCCCGCTTGTGCTGCTCACATATACGACATCAGGAGCGGAGTCCTTCACGAAATCCCCTGCCAGGATGAGCGAACTACCTGCGCCACCTTCAAAGCTGCGGGTTGCGCTGAACGTGGCATCGCCATTACCAAGCGCCACGACGCCGCCCACGACCGGATCAGCGAAGTCCTGCGAAAACAATTCACTCAATGCGAGGTCCAGCTTGCCATCGCCGTTGAGATCGGCCAGCAATCCGCCTGCTGCGGAATATCCGGGTAGATACAGGGGTTGTGGTGTGAAAGTGCCGTCGCCTTTCGCGACGAGCGTGAGCACGCCGGCTGTCGACGGATCAATACCGCCGGAGGCGTCCACGTTGCCTGCGGTGAGAATGACCAGATCGGTCTTACCGTCGCCGTTTACGTCCCCAGCCATCGCATGGGTGTTGACGTTGTTCTCCACAAGCGTGGAAGGCGCCTGAAATGTTCCGTCGCCGTTGCCGAGCAGGAGAAATGTATTGAATGTGCCGGAGCCGCCGAGACCGATAAGTGAAAACGGAACGTCAGAGACGGCCAGGTCGAGCTTGCCGTCGCCATTTGCGTCGAGCAGTACAGGCTCGTATGCTTCGCTTCCCACAGCTGTAAACTTCGGAGCCTGGAAAGTGCCGTCTCCATTCCCGAGCAAGGTGAAGATGCCGGAAGGAGTTGTGTCACCACCGATGACGGGCGCCTCGCAAGTTGGATTGGCGTTGTCTCCGCCGAAGGCAATGACGATGTCTAACTTGCCGTCACCATTTAAATCGCCAATAGCCCCCTTACCGGTGATGCATGCGAAGGGAAGGACGGAGAGTGCCTTAGCAGTGAATGTTCCGTCCCGATTCGACAGCAGCAGCGAGACGCCCTGGTCCGTATGCAGGATCAAGCTTTTGCGCCCGTCGCCAGTGAAGTCTCCGGCTTCGGAATCGATGAAGTCATTCGTGCCGGGTGAGTAATGCAGGAGTGCGGTCTTGAAGACGAAGTTGCCCTTGCCGTCTCCCAATGCCGTTACGAGGGAGGAACTGCTGAAGTAAGGCTGCGTGTTGAAAAACACGATGTCATCGTTGCCATCGCCATTTGTGTCCACTATGGTCTGGGCAATGGCCCCGGTCACATTTGCCGATTGCGAGCTCAACAACGTGGCCGCACGCAACGCCGGCAGAGACCCTGAAACACCATTGAAGATCGTGACGGAATCCTCCGCGGAGTTCATCAGCGCCACATCCGGCTTCTTGTCTCCATTGAAATCCGCTACGGTCAATACGGACCCGTCGCCCATGCCCGAGCCGTAACCTGAGATCGCCGTGTTATTGAAGTGTCCATCGCCCATGTTTTGATACACGGAGAGGTAGCCGGGCTCTGCATCAATCAGCTCCGGCAGCCCATCGCCATTCAAATCGGCAACGACAAGGTCCGTCGGAAATGCGTGGTACGCGCCAACGTTGATGTAGGGCTGGTACGCTCCATAGCCCGAGCCAAGAAGAAGATAGATCGAGTAATCCTGCAGGGAGAAGACGATGTCCTTGATGCCGTCGTTATTGACATCGGCGACATTCAGGTTTGCAAGCTGCGGAGCACTTCCAGTGGATTGAGAGAGGGACGGGATGTTGATGGTGCTTCCGGGATAGGGCGACGCAAAGCTGCCATCGCCGTTTCCGATGAAGGTCTGGAGGATGTGGATCGAGTCCTGCGTTGGCGTCGGCGTGTCCAGCCAGGCGAGGGTTTCGAGTGTCACATCGGGGATGCCGTCGTTGTTGATATCGCTCAGCACCAGGGAGCGACCGTAGAGAGTGTCGGTCCATCCGGAAACGGAGAAGGCCTGAGTCAGCGCCGCGCCGGGCGCAAGCAAGCTTCCTGCTTTGTCGTTGAGAAGAGTGTCGATCTCGATTGTGGAAGTGGTGCCGGCGGTAAAATTCTGCCCACCGCTGACCTGCACAACATCGGGGTAGCCATCGCCATTCACGTCGGCTACGTCGATGGAGGCCACACTCCATGCGCTGACCGGAAACAGTGCCGGGTGTCCGAAAGTGCCGTCCCCGTTGCCCAAAAGCACATCCACGCTGTTGTTACTCGCGTCAAGCAGCACAAGGTCGAGTTTGCCGTCCTTGTTCATATCGGCCGCGACAGCTTGCACCGCGCCGCCGAGAAAATATGCGCTGAAATAGGTGGAAACCGGTGGGTCGAAGGTTTCGTTGCCGTGGTTAAGCAGAACGTTGACGCTTCCGCTGTTTTGCACGGTTACGATGTCGGTCTTGCCATCCCCGTTGAAATCGCCTGCGGCGAACACGGTAAGCTCTGCGCTATCCTCATATCCCGCGTTCCACGCAAGATACTTTGGAGCGGCCAAAAAGCCTCCGAAGTTCAGGACAGTGCTCCCCATATCAGTGCCAGGCACCGGGATCGTCTTAGTGGTTGCGACGGGCCTTGCATGCTGCTTCAGGTTGGCTGACAACCCCGGCCGGATTACGCGGTCAAAGGGCAATCCAAGGTGCTGCGTCGCATGTTGCCGCACAGCCGCACGGGCATGTGTCGCACGCGGTTGACGAACTGTTCTCGCCTGCCCCGCCAGCGAGTCCGACGCACAAGCCATGGAAAGCTCGATGAGGATCAAGGCGGAGATCGCGATGCCGTGCCAGCAGAATTTGCGAGGAGAAGGAGTCATTCAACCCTCCTGAAAATCCATCCGGGTGCAGAGCCACAGCCTTCCGCACTCCGGGTACCCGGTAAGTGTGCGGCGTTAATCGTTGGGCAACCGCCAGGGCTGGTTCGGCGCGGGGTGCCAGAGGTCATGCCTAGGCTCGATACCGACATCCGTCTGAAGCGGCGGGGTGGGATACTTGCAGTTTCCTGGCGCGGCCACGTCTGACACAAACGTCACTTTCCCCGTAGTGAAGTAAAGCTTGTCATTGGGGTTGGCGGCATCCGAGAACTTTGTCGGATTGGGCGGCGGAAGAGGAGCGGGAGGATTGGCTGCATTCAGCGTCAGGTCGGGGAAGGAGCCCAGCATCTTCACCTGGAAACCGAAGCAGGCGGCCTTCCCGTTGATCGTGGGACAATCGATGTCGCCTATGCCGTAGGAGCAGACCTTGCTATCGGTGCAGTTGGTGCCGGGCTTGCAGCCGCAGGTATTGTCCTTTTTCCATTGGCAGAAGGTCGTCGGCTGACAATATGCCGCGCGGTTCTCTGGCAGGAACTCACTCCGCTTGGTCAGATTCACGGTGAAGGTCACGACTCCCTTGTCGTAGCCTGTCACCTTCAGGAAGCTCTCTCCTGTGGGGTTGGCGGTCACTTTGTAGGTGGCATCGGCAATATCGACCAGAACCGGCGTGACAGTTCCCGGCGGAACACCTGAGGGGCCACTCTTTCCATTGTCGCCAACGTACAGACTGTAGGTCTGCTGTGTGCGCTGATTGGCGAAGAGCAGGAAGAAGGTATAGCTCTGATTTGGCTCAAAGATATTGAGGCTCGAGACGTTATTGTCCGGAGTGCTGCTTGCTCTTTCGGTCTTTGCAGAGACCGAAGTGTCAATGTAATAGCTGCCGTGGTTCATCACCAATGCGCTGCGAGCGCCTGTGCCGCCGCCGATCATGCGAATCGAAGGCCGATGCGCCTTTTCTGAGGTGGTATCCACGGAGTGCGCATTAAAATCCTGCATCTCCGCGTCGGTCAGGTATTGCCGGTAAAGTGGAACGCCATAACAGTGCGAATTGCCGCAGTCCGAGTTCCACTTGCCATAAGTGCCCGGCGCGGGATTGTCATCGTTTTGCGTCGCGGTGCTGCCGCGGAATACCGCCAACGACATGTACTCATAAGGGCTGGTGTTGACGGTTGCATAGCCCGTGCCATTTGCCGTCTGCCCATCCTGCGTATTGTTGAACGAGGAAAACTGGCCGCTGGAGCATTCGTCGGTTGTCACCGGAGCACTATTGAACGTCGCCTTGGTAACGGAAATCGAGGGTCGGTCGGCCGGCGGCTCTACCGCGTTACTGGCCGTCAAACCAGTCAGCGACCCGTCATCGTCGGTCAGTTCGGTTTCCCGGTCAATATCCGAGAAGGTTCCGGCAAACATATTGGAAGCCCAGGAGCAATAGTTATAAGGGACGGAGCGCTGTTTACATTTTTTCTGGTCATCCGGAGTGCCCGAGTCACACTTATCCACGTTCGTCTGGAAGTAACTCAGGGCATAGTCCTTGAAAAGCGGCTGAATCACGTAGTGACGGATATCCACGTTGCTGAAGACGAGGTTCTCAGAGTGGAAGGCCGGCGGATAGTAAAAGCCGTTGGGCTGCTTCCAGGCAATCGCGGCGTTGGGAATGAAGCATTCATCGTCGAGGCCGCTGATGTTTCTCCGCACCACGTTCCCGTTGTTGCGGGTTGCCTGGAATCCAAGGCTAGTGCAATTGCTGCTTCCGAGGTTGGGGTCGGTAACGCAGTTGGTGCTGTTCTGGCTGATGTCGGGATTCCGGGTATCTGAGCCGATCTTAGTGATCTTCACGTCGGCGTAAATGTTGTTGTATTGTGCCGCCGGGCCGTCATAGATGTTGAACAGATGCTCATAGTCGCCAAAAGACTCGTTCAACATATTGATGCCGTCGGAATCTGACAGGCAAGCCTCGCCCCCCGTTGCCTGATCGCATTTGATCCCATACTTGTCCTGGGTGTTCTTGTTGAACGGCCCGGCCACTGAGGCTGCGGGATTTTCGGGGTAATCCGCGTCGGTGCCGTCTTTAAACTGCTCTTGTGTCTGGCCGACCAGCACGCTGTTCTTGAGTACCGACCAAAATCCCTGGGCGGCATCGGAGCGAGTAAATCCGCCGCCGCTCACAAACGTAAGCCCGCCTTTGAACTGGTCGGTGATTGCCGAGTTCTGCACCAGTTGCCACCAGCCTCGCATCCATACGGCGGAGAAGTTCTTCGGCGCCCAGTTGAAGGAAGTCGTAAAGCGATCGACGACCGTGGCGGCGCAGGTTCCCTCTTTGTTGTTGATCGGCAAGCATACCGGGGTCGTGGTGCAGTCTCCGTTCGTATTCGAGCAAAGGGTGGCATGATTCCGCTGTCCTACTTCGTAGGGGAAGGATTTGCTGCTCGCAGGTGTGTTCTTGTTCACAACTGCTTTAAAGATCGGAGGAGCCGAAGTGGTGTCGGCGCCGTAGTGAATGCGGTTGCATTGCACGGTGCTACCTACGGTTTGCAGTGCGAACATGGCAGCGCTGCAGTAGTTGCCGCGGAATCTATAAAACGGAGCTGTGCCCCAGTGACTGCCGTCGGCGCCGCCCTGGATGCTGGCGTATCCTGTCCACTTTTCAAAGACTGAAGGACCGCTGATGCCGGCCGGCGGAAACCAGTAGCACGAGCCGCATGTTTCGCAGCCTACCGCCGCGTTGTATTGAATGTCATTCCATGCATTTTGGATCCAGAAGGCGGAAGGATTGTTGACATCCGAGTGCATGGGGAAATCATCGGGCATCTGATCGCCGACTGCGAGCTTTTGGACTTCAAACGTCTTGGTGTTTTCGTTAAATACCACCTTGTTATTCCAATCCAGAATGCCGGGCACCATGCGCGGGTTAGTTATCTCATCGGCAATTCCGGCGCGCGCCGTGATCGACACGTTTGAGTAAAGCCGGTTGTCGGTCTCGGTCGCATCTTCCAGGTAGTAGCCCTGTCCAATGGACTCAAACCCGACATTGCGAGCCAGCGTTACACCCTGGGTTGCATGCACTGTTACAAAGCGCGTCATGGAATCCACGATCGACGAGTCCGCCAGATAGGTTCCGGTAGAGGAGCAGGTCACCTTTCGAGAGACCTTGTCCTGTGTGCAGGAGGGCTGCGGAACGGCGCGGTCCATGTGGAAGTGCACCGGGTACCGCCCAATCAAGCCGCCCTGGCCCAGCTGGTAGAACTCCACGCCTTGTACCTTGAAGGTGGCGAAGCCCTGGCGCACGATCACGTGGCCACCGTAGAAGCTGTCGGTGCGGTTGCGGACAATAGGGAAGTGCGTGGCCGAGCGGCCGAGGACTGGAGAATTCCCCTCCGAGGCGATCACAATATTGCGCGTGAGCAGAGCGACGATGGCGCGCGTTTCCACTTGCGTCTGCTTGAGCTTGGTAGCCGGTGGAACATCCGTCAGGTTCGCGATCTCAGGGTCGGCAGCGGGACCGGCGGTGCTGTTGGAGCCCTTCGCATCGGCATAATCGTAGGCAATGCCTACGTGCGGAAACTGCACGGCAGTCTTGACGGTGATCGTCGAGGTGCCGTTCGGGTTCATCGTGACATTAGAGATCTCAAGCTCTTCACTGTGTCCTGGAAGAAAGTCCGTTGTCGTGACAACGATGTGGTCACCTGCGCTCCAGGTAGGCACGGCGCGGTCCACGAGAAACGAGGTCTCTTTTCCGGCCAGCGTGGTGGCCAGGCGCACCCAGCTTGTGCCTGAATCTGCCGGGCATTTTTCAATTAAGCCTGCGCCGATTGGAAATTCCTCGGATGGGCAATTGTCTACCGTCGCGTCGCGAATGCCCTTCGCCCCACGCAGCATCAAGTTGCCGCCCTCCGATATCGCCAGCACTTTTCGGCCAAAGTAAGCGCCCGCCTCAGAACCCTCGTCCAGCCGGTCATACTGGTAGAAGCAGTCATCCACGGGAAGTGCGAAGGTTTTGTTCGGGTTGAACGGATCCTTGGCGGCGATTTGCGAGGCCTTCGTGCACGACGTCGCGCCAGGCTGGCTCATGTTCCGCATCGCCATGCTCGGATTCGAGTTCCAAACGCTAACAGGCACGCCGCAGATTGAAACGCTCGGGTTCGCATCGCCCTTGCATGTAACGCTGGGGTTCAGGTCGGTCGAGTCCCATGTCTGAACATTACTGTTGGGGCCGCCCCACAGATAGATCGTCAACTGTTTTGTGATGGGCGATTCCGCGCCGGCCTTCAGTGTTCCGCCTCGCTCTACCAGGATCGAGTGCGCATGGAAATCAATCACCGCGTTATCGAATAGCAGCGTTCCGCCGTTAACGATATTGATATTGCGATAGACGTAGACGCCATTATCCTTGGCTCCGGGCACCGTCGTCTTGCCATCCACTTCACACGTCCCGCCTGCGATCAGCAAATCGTGAGGGTTCGCGGGGTCCCCTGCAGGAAGAATCCCGTTACACGCGTCGATTGGTACTGAGGGGCCGCGTAGTCTCGCGATCGGGACGGGACGCGCCGCTGCTCTCCTGGTCATGGGGTGATCCATGCCTTCCATCTGGGCCGAGCATGGCGCCGCCATCATGACCAGCGGAAGCAAGGCCGCGCCGGTCAGGCAAAGACGCCGCGCTCTCGGGCGCTTTGTGGCGCCCGGCCAAACGTTCATCGCAAGAGTTGAAGGCATAGTTGCGGTCTCCTCAGTCCCGACGATCGAGTTCATTATTCTTTCGCCGCCCCGTCTGGCGGGGTAGCGAGGCTTCAAAAATCCCGCCAGAGCATGGCTGCGATGCGGGACTGGTCTTGAAAAACCTGCAGCACATCCTGATCAACATCTCTTCTGGAGTGTCGAAGTGTCGATCGGCGCCAACCTGGTTCAACATTTCCGCGAGCACAAAGGCCTTGCGCACCGAGCCGATATAAAACTTGCGGTTTTGGTTGAGATCGAGGATGACCCGGCCGGATTTGAGATCCATCACGCGAAGTCCCCACGTGGCGGAAACATACCCCGGGCGATGGAAGATGGCCTGGATGTCTGGCGGCACGGGCTGTGGTTCGTCCTTGCCAGAACCATTCCCGCTGCCCAAAAGAGTGAACGGAAACCATGCAATGGCGGCCAGCGTAATCACGATTTTGAGGCCCGCATTACATATTCCACCCATGGCAACTCACGCAATGAACCTGCAATGCACGGTTTGCTGCAATCGCTGAATTTACCCCGTACTGGACGCCGGCGGCTCGTCCCCCCGCACTCTGGGTGTTACGCGCTCACGTCGATCGTTACAGCGCGTGAATTTCCTATATCCGTGGGGAGAAGCGTCGCGAGCAGAATCGGTCCATTACGTAGCACCGCGCTCTCTGCTGTGCGATCACGTCCCGATACAGGCTGCAGATCACCCGGAACCGAAAATTGCCGGCAACATTCAAAAAAATGTGCAAGACTCGATCGAATCGAGGGACCAAGAGAAATTACGAGGGATAATCAGGAATAATAATCCTAATCTCGCTGGTGTCAAGACCTCCGTGTAGACTCCTCGAGGAGACGCCTATGCCCCTCAAGAGCTTTGCGAAGCCTGAGTGGTGAGTGCTAAATGTTCGTTAAGCATCTTAGTGCGGCTGCGACACGCTGTTTCTGCCATTGAAATGCGTTGCAGCCCAAGCAAGGTTCCGACTGATTCCCCGTCGAGTGCGCACGTTTGAGTGTCGCTTCTCAACCCATTCAGGCCGGAGTCGCTTCATGAGCGTAGCCTTCATCAAAAGTTCCAATGTGCTGGCCATATTTCGCGGAATCAACTCTTGGGTCGAAAACTACAGAACGATTCTGCTTCTGGTTCCGTGTTCGGATACGCGGTTGACTTGCGTTGGAACCATTCTGTACGAAGAGCGGGAAGTCGCGGTCTCGGGAGGGTCTCGACAATCCAGCGCCGCGATAGGCGATGTAAAAAACACCGCACCGATCTGGTAGGCACTGAGGACTTCGATTTCCGATATGCTTGATTATTCCATTCTGCTATAGCCGGCAACCTTGGTCGTCCTTCGCAGCGGCGGGCTGCTTGCGGGGCTTTATTGACATTACCCAAATGACTATTCCGCACTTTCTTGAACTCGGATCCGCCACGCTCATGCATGTGCAGTTGCGCAGAAGCAATGCAGCGACAGACCTCATCGACTCGAGTACCAGCAATGTAATCGGAGTGCGCCCATGACCGTAGGTAGCTGGGCCTGGGTGTTTATGCCACTCTGCATGTTCGCCATGCTTGCGATTGGCTGGCGAGCGCGACGCCGATGGACCTCCGCGAACGACTACCTCAACGCTTCGCGCTCCCTTTCGCTGTGGACGACTGCGCTCGCATTCCTGGCCTACAACTGCGGATCGATTGAAGTCATGGGTATGAGCGCGATGGCCGCCCAATATGGCGTGCAGGCGCTCCACTTCTACTGGATTGGCGGCGTTCCGGGAATGATCTTTCTGGCCCTTGTGGTGGTTCCGATTTATATGCGGACCGGGGCCAACAGTCTGCCTGAGTACCTCGGAATGCGATTCGGTCCGCGAGTGCGTCTGTTGAACGCGTGCACCGCGCTGGTTGGAACGATCTGTTATTCGGGAGTGGCTCTGTACACGCTGGCGCAGGTTCTCAACGTTATCCTGGGCTGGCGCTTTTTCGCGGGCGGCATCGCCTGCGGAGCTGTCGTACTGATTTACGCATTGTCAGGCGGGGCTCGCGGGTCGATCTTCACTTCAGTGTTTCAGTTGGGCGTAATGGTCGCTGGGTTGATACCGCTGCTGTTGCTGACGATGCATAGAGGAGGCCTTAATTGGGCGCGCCGTCCTGAGCGTTGGCATCTATGGAAGCCTCTGCCGCTGGTTTCGCCGCATGCCCCGCTCGATTGCGCGGGTGTTCTGGTGGGATTGGGTTTCGTCATCAGCTTCTCCTACTGGTGCACGGATTTCGTGATGATCCAGCGAGCCCTCGCTGCGCGCAGCGCGGAAGCCGCTCGCAAGGCCCCGTTGCTGGCCGCGTTCGGCAAAATGGGAATCCCGTTCCTGATCGTGGTGCCGGGCGCGGCTGCGCCTGCCCTGCTTCATGGTCGCTTTTCCTTTGACCAGACCATGCCTGCTCTGATGATGCTCGAGTATGGGCCGGCACTGTTGGCGCTGGGAGCCGCCGCTCTTTTGGCGGGACTGATGGCGTGGCTGGCAGGCAATGTCTCCGGATTCTGCGCGTTGTGGGTAGGCGAAATCTATCGCATCCGAATTCGTCCGGGCCGAAGCGAGAAGCATTACATCCGCGCAGGACAACTCGCCGTCTCCGTCTGCCTCGTGCTAGGGCAATTGGTGGCCTTTGCAACATTTCACTTCCAGGACATGATGGAGTTCTTGCAACTCATTGCGGCGCTTTTTTACGTTCCGATCTTTGCAATTGTCCTCTGCGGAATGATGAGCCGGCGGAGCTCGGAACGGGGTGCGTTCATCGGCATTTGCGGCGGTACAGGTGCGGGGTTGCTACTGCAGACCGCTGTGTGGACACACGTCGTGAGGTTTGGCAGCCAGATGAATGCGAACTTTTATGAGGCGATGCTGTGCTTCACAGTCGGAAGCTGCCTCTGCCTGGGAATGCGAAAATCGGGCGAGCTAGATATCTCCAACTGCGGCGGCGGATTGTTGCACGGAGATCTTTGGCGCGAACTCCGCCCGTCGTCCTCGGTGGTGCTACTGAGTGCGGTGTTGCTTGTCGTCTGCATATTATTGAACGTGCTGTGGTGGTGAGGGGTCGCGGCTAAGCGCCTATCGTTTCCAAGCCTGCTTTGCGTGAGCGCGGCTTACGCAAGAGAGGCCTTACCGCCTCGCGCGGCGCATCGGTCGACTGACGGATCACGAGGTTTGTTCCGACGCGGATCGAACCGTGCGATCCGGAACTATCCTGCGTCCATAACTGCTCCAGCCCCTTGTAAGCCGCGCGGGCAAGATCGAGCCGCGACATCCGCACAGTCGTAAGCGGCGGATTTACGAACTCAATGAGATGGATGTCGTCGAACCCCACCACTGACATGTCGCGGGGAACGCGGATACCACGCTCCGTCATCACCCGAAGCACCCCCACGGCCATCATATCGTTGGAGCAGAGGATGGCGGTCGGCCTCGGGTTCATCGCGAGAAAATGGACGGCGGCCTGTGTCCCGCCTTCAAACGTATGATCGCCAATGAACACAGGCGCATGCTGCGCCGGGATGCCAATCTTCTTCATGGACCGAAGGAACGCGTCGCGACGGCGAACATTGGTGAGATGCGGCATGGGTCCGCTGGCGAAACTGATGCGGCGATGGCCAAGCAGAGCCAGATGCTGTATGGCTTCATCGATGCCATTGGCATAATCGACCTCGAGAACCAGCGACCGCGCCGCATTCGCGCTGACATCGATGGTAACGAGGGGAATATCTTCAGCGATGAGTTCGTCGAGAAGGTGCGACTCCGCGCGGAAGGTCATGACCGCGACCCCTTCCACTTTGCGCTGGACCAGTCGGCGGACAAACACGCGTGCTCGTTCGAGGCTATAGTTGCTGGAGCCGACCATGACCTCGAAATCGTGTTCTGCGGCCACGTCCTCAAAACACTGCATGAGTTCAGGGAAGAAGGGGTTGATGATCTCAGAAACAAGAAGCCCCAGAGTGCGGCTGCGGCCCGAGACGAGGGCGCGCGCCTGAGGATTGGGCCTGTACCCAAGCTCTTCAATCGCCCGCCAAACGCGCCGTGCGAGATTCCTGTCCACGGTTGGGCGGCCATTCGCGACGCGGGAAACCGTGGCAGGCGATACCCCCGCGCGCTTGGCGACCTGAAGGATATCGACGCCACCCGCGCCCCGTTTTCCAGTACGAACGTCCGTAGTCATAGCACGCCATCCAATGCCAAACGCAGCGCACGCCACTCCCGCTGGGCTGCGGATCAAGGCATTCCACCTAAGTGTATACCCGAGAAATCGATTTCCTCATCGTGCAGCAAAAGTTACCGTGTTCTGTACCGAATCCAATTGTGCAGTTCGGCTTAGGAACGCAGATATTCCAGGTCCTTTCCCCTCGATCGGAACGAGGTGCGGAGAAGGCAAATGGGGGTCCGCGCCCTGAATTGGCCGCAGTCATCCCGATTAACCGCCGATCTCGGCGGTCGGATCGACGAACGCACCACAACCATTTCGCAGTATTGACAGAGATCGAGGATGTGCGTAGGATGGGGGCCGTCACTGTCGGGAAAACGTTTGCTGACACAGCGAGCCCGTTGATTGCTCTTTGGTCGCACGTTTCCATATCCGTATCCGTGACGCTTTCGGAGGCTATACGTGCAACACAGAATTACTACAACCCTCAGATTCGTGAGTTTTCTCGCACTGATTGCGTTCCTTCCAACACTGGGACGCGGACAAGCGACCACCGGACAGATCGCCGGCGTGGTGACAGACGCAACGGGCGCGGTGATTCGGGGAGCGGCCATCACCGTGATCGATGAAAGCAAGGGCGTGACGTTCACGGGCGTTAGCGATTCCGCCGGTAACTACACCATTGTGAGCATCCCGCCGAGCGCCTACTCGGTTTCGGCCACGGCACCCGGGTTTGCGCGACAAGAATTCAAGCACGCGGTGCTGCAGATCGATCAACATATGGTGCTGAACTTCGACCTCAAAGTTGGCGGAACCTCAGCTTCAGTGGAGGTGACGGACGCTCCGCCGGTACTTCAATCGTCTACGGCCGAGGTGGGCACCGTGATCGGTGGCGATGCCATTGTTGACCTCCCGTTGAGCGGGCGGAACTTCTATGACCTGACTTCTCTCGTGCCGGGCGTGGCGCCGGTGAGCGGGAGCATCAACAGCTTCGCGCTTTCGGTGAGTGGTCAGCGTGAGTTTGGAAACTCCATTCAACTAGACGGAATCGAGACGACCACCAACCGCACGCAAGACGTGACGGTTCATCCCAACGTGGACTCCGTGCAGGAATTCAAAGTAGTGACTTCGAGCTTCAACGCCGAGTTCGGCAACGCTGCCGGAGGCTTGATTACGGTTCAGACCAAGTCCGGAACCAACCACATGCACGGAGATGCGTTTGAGTTCTTTCGGCCCAATTTTCTCACTGCCAAGGAAACCCTACCCGGAGTGAGCGCGCCGCAGCCGGCCCCCATTTTGAAACAGCACAATTTCGGCGGCACCCTTGGCGGTGCGATAAGGAAGAATCGCGCCTTTCTGTTCGGTGCGTTCGAGGGCATGAGGCAGAAGAACGCCTACTCCTACGTGGATTCGACCATTCCGTTCGGGCTGTTCAACGTAGATGCCGCGGGCAATGTCGACTTCTCCGGACTTGTTGATCCCTACGCCGGAATACCGAATGGCGCAGCGCCGGGAACCATCGACCCGATCTTCGACCCTCTGGTTTCCGTCAATTCGTACGGCGGCGCAGAACAACAGTTCAACAACAACACCATCCCGGCCTCGCGCGTGAGCAAGGCTGGGCTGAACACACTGATGAACTTCTTCCCCAAGCCAAACCTGACGGGCATCGATAACGGGTGGTTCCGCAACTACGCCGTGTACTCGCCTGTGAACTTCAACTTCAACCAGGTGGACACCCGTTACGATCAGGTAATCACGGACAAGGATCGGCTCTACTTGCTTTTCCACTGGTATGCCGACGATCAACTCGTGACCGATCCGTACCATGGCAATACCCCCGTGCCGGGCGCGGGCGACTCCGATCAGGCTAACAAACAGAACGATGGCGCAGCCTCGATCTCAGCCACCTACGATCGTACGTTAAGCCCGACGGCTCTGGACGAGGTGCGCTTCGGCTACCTGCGCTATTATCAGCACCAGTACAGCCTGCTTAACGGAGCCGATTACTCGACAAAATTCGGCGTGGGGAATGTGGCCATTCCGGGATACGCAGCGACGATCGGCTATCCAGACATCTTCATGGCGGATGGCTACCTGGCGGGGGGATCGACCTACAAGCCCTACAACGTGCTGGATGAGAATTTCCAGATCACCGATGCGTTCACATGGACCAAGTTGGCACGGCACGAGATCAAGATCGGCGGCGACCTACACCTGCTCAATTCGCACCCGAATTTCTCTCTGTTTCCAACAGGGTTCGATTACTTCGAGAGCTTTGGTTATGCGGAGACCTCGAATTTCTATTACAACTACATTCCGGGCGCGTATAACTGGGCAGGTGGATCGGATCTGGCCGACCTCGTACTTGGATTGCCTACGGATGTGTACATCGGTCTGCAATTGACGAAACCGCATACGAAGAGCTGGAACCTGGACTGGTATGCGCAGGATACATACAAGGCGACGTCGCGGCTGACGATCAACTACGGCCTGCGGTACGAGTTCTATGCCCCCTGGACCGAGGCCAATAACTACCTCTCCAATTACGACCTCGCCAGCGGCAAGATCCTGGTTGCGGGGCGCGGCGGCAATTCGAACGGTCTGATGAAGGCACAGGTTCGCGACCTTTCACCGCGGTTCGGTGTGGCTTTCCAAGCAAATCCGAAGACAGTGCTGCGCGCCGGTGCTGCGATCTTCTTCTCGCCTGAGAACGACGGGCGCGAGGACTTTCTGAGCAAGAATCTCCCGTTTGCGACGCAGGCCTCCTACACAAACTGGGTGTACAACGGTCCCTCCGGGGGACCCACCAGCCCCTGGCAGTACCAGCTCGACAAGGGTGTTGCGCGCAGCACGACAATTTCCATCCCCTCATCGGGATCTATAGATCCCTCCACGCTTTCCGACGGAAAATTGGTAACGACTTACGCGGTTAACCCCACCCTCAAAACGGGCACCGTCGGCTCTTACAACCTTGCAGTGGAGCGGCAATTGAGCCGCGCAATGGCGCTGGATGTTTCGCTGGTGGGATCGCTAGGCCGGCATCTGTCGTACCAGGTAGGGGACATCAATGCCGACCCGTCCACAAACGCAGATGGCTTGCTTACAAACACCCTGGGGAAGATCCAGTACCTGACCGATGCCGGCAACAGCAGCTTCACCTCTATGCAGGTGAAGCTCACGTGCCAGATGTCGCAGAACATGAGTTTCCTGTTGAGCTACACGTATGGACACAGTCTGGATAACGGCCCGGCCCCGTTCAACCTGGGACACATCAACAACGACGAGCCACAGAACCCGCACAATCTGAGCGCGGAGTGGGCCAGCTCCGATTCGGATGTGCGGCACAACGTTGTCTTCAGCGGCGCTTACCTGTTGCCGTTCGGCAAGGGGCAGGCAGTCGGCTCGAACTGGGGACCGGTGGCGCAAGCCATCCTCGGCGGGTGGCGGTTCAGCCCTATCTTCATCGCGCGCACCGGAACTCCGGTGAATGTGATTCGTGCAACCAATCCGAATTCGGTATTGCCGGGCCTGCGGCCGAATGTGACCGGCGATCCCACGATTTCACGGTCGAAACGAAGCTATAAACAGTGGTTCAATACCGCTGCTTTCAGTTGGCCTAAAGCGCAGAATAACTCATCGGAGCCTGGCGATGCGGGGCGCAATATCGTCGTAGGTCCCGCCTACGTCAACCTTGACTCTTCACTTGCCAAGTCGTTCTCACTGACTGAACGGTTCAAGCTGGAGGTGCGCGCTGAAGCGTTCAACACGTCCAATACGGTTCACCTCAGCAATCCGGATGGCAACCTGAACTCCGGCACGTTCGGACAGATCAACAGCGTGATGAACGGTTCCAACCGGTTGGCACAGCTTGCTGCCAAAGTCACTTTTTAAAAGTGTGTCCTGTTTCACTTCGACGCCGGAACCGAGGGGCGAATTGCTTCCCGGTTCCGGCACCTCTTCCATCCTCTGCCGTTTCCCAATGTTGTGGAGATTATCGGATTGATTCGTTTATCCCCTTCGGAGCGAACGCCGCCGATTCCCAGCCTTGCGAGGGCTGTTTGTGTTTCAACGCTCTTTGTTCTTCTCTCGGCGTATGTTAGTGGCCAGGACCATTCGGCACTTCCCGGTCACTCCTATTACGTTGATTGTTCGGCGGGCTCGGCCGGCGATGGATCGATCTCACATCCATTGAATAGTCTCGAAGCCGCACAGGCTCATCCATTCGAACCAGGCGATCGAATTGCGCTTGCGCGAGGTTCGGTGTGCCACGGCAGCTTCTCGCCGCAAGGCTCCGGCGTCGAAGGCAAGCCCATCCGTCTCACCGCATACGGTCAAGGGCCGCGGCCACGCATCGTCGCTCCAGCGAACGCGCTCCAGGTGCTGCAGCTCTCCAACCAGCAGTACTGGCAGATCGACTCGCTCGATCTATCGGGCGCAAATACCTACGGAATCTTCGTGAATGCGGGACGAGGTCTGTTACACCACATTTACCTGAAAGATCTTTATGTTCACGATGTGTTTGGCGGCCCGCTAAAGAACAAGGACAACGGCCTCGTGGTGATCGCGCGCAGCAGCGAGACAGCCGTATTTGATGACGTTCTATTGGATGGGGTGGATGTGGCGCACACAAATCAGTGGGCTGGGATCATGGCCGGCGGTGGGAACTATGGCAACGGCCCAAACCCAGAGCTGAACACACGGGTCGTTATTCGCAACTCCACCGTGCACGACGTGTACGGCGACGGGATCATTCTATTTCGCGATAAGAACAGCACAATCCGCACCAGCGCCGCGTGGCAGACGGGAATGCAGCCGACGGAAACGACTGGCACTCCTAACGCGATCTGGACCTGGACCTGCACAGACTGCACGGTCGAGGACAACGAAGCCTACCTAACGGATAGCCCTGGGGTGGACGGCGGAGCTTACGACGTCGACTGGCACAACACGCGCAACACCGTCCAGCGCAACTATGCGCACGACACGCAAGGATACTGCGTGGCCGTGTTTGCGGCGGGCTTCACTACTATTGACAGCATCGTTCGCGACAATCTCTGTATCGCCAACGGACTGAGTCCGCGCCTGGCGGCCTTGCAGGGCGCGATCTATTTGCATACCTGGAACGACGGACCGATCCGGCATCTTGTGATCGAAGGCAACACGATCGAGTGGAGACCTCCCATTCCTGGAACCGCTGCCATTGTCAACGATGCTCTTGTTCAGGACGGCGCAATCGTATTTCGCCACAACCGCGTCCTATCCACATCGCCGCGCATTTACATCAGTAATGCTCAGATGGCACCTTCCGCCAATACGTATGTGTTGGACGGACAGCCGCTGTTTAGCGTCGGCGACAAGCACGATGTGTCACTCGAGAATCTGCAGTCATTCGGATTGGAAAGCGGAAGTGTCGTTGTGCTTCCGCCTGCTGACGCGGTGGGGCAATCTCCGCTTCATATTGAATCGGAAGTCGATCTTGCTCTCGATGGCGATGGGCTGATTGCAGCCGCTCCGCGTGCACAGTTGGTGGCGTTGCGCAACCTGGCCGGAGAATATGGCGCTGCGTACCTGAAGGTCACTGTACACGTCCATGGCGGTGGCTCGCCTGGTGCCGAGGCAAATGCACTCCGCGATCTGGAGGATGTCTATCCGGGAGCGTTGGTATTTGACTTCAAGCCAGCTCGGCCGGCAGGGATCATGCGCCTGTTCACCGCCGATGGCAGGCTTCTGCAGGAATGGCATGGGTTCGTCAACGCGTCTGCGCTGGGGGCTGCTGTACGCGCAAGACTCGGAGCGCCGCAGTACGCGCACATGCAGAATCTGGCTTCGCCGGAGAAATTGCAATGAGAAGTCATTTCGCCGGGCGCCTACGGCATTTCATCATTCTGGCTGCCGTTGGGGCGCCTGTATTTGCTCCTGTCCCGGCCAGCGGGCAGGACGAGCCTTCGCCGCCGGCGCTACAGCAGCCGATCTCGGTTTACAACAACTGGTCTTCGTACGACGAGCTCTCAGACAACATCCCGCTCACTGAGAAGCTTGCGATGCGCGAGCTCGACGAACTTCTGCGTCTCAAGCGCACTGGTGTTCGCTTCGACTATTACATGATGGATGCCTTCTGGTTTGCACCGGACGGAAGATACCGCACGTGGCGTAAGCCCAACTGGCCCAACGGCCCCGACGCGTGGATTGCAAAATGCAAGGCCAACGGAGTGCAGCCGGGCCTATGGTTTAGCGCGAATACTCTTGTGAAAATCAACGCGGCGCCCGCATGGCGCGACTCCCTCGATAATAGCGGCGGGGCAATGTCGTTCTTCGAAGGAGGCTTTCTTCCTGACTTCATGAACGCACTCCAGTATTGGTACGACCGTGGTATCCGCATGTTCAAGTTCGATTTTGTGGATCTGAACGCGGCTACGCCGGGTAGTGCTGCAACGCTGACCAAAGAGGAAATCCGACAACGCAATGCCACGGCATTCCGGGACGCGCTTCGAGCCTTCCGTGCTCGCAATCCCGAGGCGGTGCTGATTGCGTTCAACGGCTTCGGAGGCGACCTGGACAACACCGTCACCCATCTTCCTTTTCACGATCCCACCGATCTCCGCTGGCTTGAAGTATTCCAGATGCAGTACACCGGCGATCCGCGCCCGTCGGATGTTCCGGAGGCCAGTTTCTGGCGCTCCATGGATATTTACAGCGATCACATGGTGCGCCGCTTCGAGCAACTGGGCTTTCCGTTGGAGCGCATCGACTCCACCGGCTTCATGGTGGGCAAGACGGGACAGTCTACTATCGCGGCATGCGCGCATGGGAAGGCGCGTTTCTACTCATGATGGCGCGCGGTGGCTGGGTCAACACGGTGCATGGAAACCTGGAACTGATTCAGGGCAGCGACGCAACCTGGATGGCTCGTGCCCAGAAGCTATTCTTCGAATTGCAGTCGCTCGGACGCATTCACACTTTTGGCGGCATTCCCGGGGATGTTGAACCTTATGGTTTTTTCGGTTTGACCACGCGCGGTTCGGTCTACGTGGTCATGAATCCGACGCAGACCGTAACCACTGTGACGCTGCCGCCTCTCAGGTTCAACGAACTTGCTGTCGGCGTGGGGCGAATCCAGTTCCGCGATGCCGGTTTTGTTCCCAAGCTTGTGGGTGACCGAATTACTCTCGGCCCGGGCCAGATGGCGATGGTGGGCTATGGCGCCTACGCCGCATCCAACTACGACTTCGGCGTGCAGAACGACGTGGTAATCCCGCGCTCCATTAATCCATTGCCGATCGACTTCCACCGCTCCGGCGCAGGGTCGATCGAAGCGGCCTTCTATTCCCCGGCTCACGGTACTCTACGCATCATTGTCCAGGAGATGACGCCCGAGGGATACATTCGCCGCACATGGGCTGGCGGCCCGCCGAACGGCGAGAACATGGGAAAAGTCTTCGCATTGTCCGCCTCGCAACAAGACAAGCCCGTTCCAGTGCACATCGATTACGACAAGATCGTCTGGAGCGGGATGAGTTGGGCTCTGGGGGAGATTGATACAAAGGATCTCTCTTCTGGACAGCCGCTTTCCCTCCGCTTTCATTCGTCAGAAAAGGAACCGATCACGCTCAAGGGCTCAGCCTATGTGGTCGAATACTGAATTTGTTCTTCCGGAGAATCGATGAAGCAGCGATACACGAATTTGCTTGCAATGGCCACGATGGTTTTCGCGTTGGCAGGCATTTCCGCACAAACGCCCGCGCTGCACGATGGGGACCGCATTGTGTTCTACGGTGACAGCATCACCGCGCAGCGCCTGTATACCCGATTTGTTGAGGATTTCGTGTTGACGCGGTACCCACAGATGCACGTCACATTCTTCAATGCCGGCGTGCCCGGAGATACCGTGAACGGAGGATATACAGGCGACCAGGCGACGAGACTCGCGCGCGATCTGTTCCCGCATCACCCGACGGTGGTCACCATTATGCTGGGTATGAACGACGGGTATTATATGCCCTTCGATCCCAAGTATCTGGGTATCTTCGAGGATGGCTATCGCAATCTGGTGAAAACGATTCAGACCCGCGAACCTGAGGCGCGACTAACACTCGTCTCCACCACGCCGTACGATGAAGTTACTCACGGTACGGAGTTCGCGCACTACAGCGAATCAGTTGGCCGGAACGCGGATTTCGTTCGCCAATATGCTGCGTCCTCTCATTTCTCGTTCGCAGATTTCCACCGGACGCTTCTGGATCTGCTGGAGTCAGGGCATCGCAGCAATGATCCTCTGGCGGCGCTCCTCGTGCCTGACCGCATCCATCCGGGAGAAGCTGCTCACTGGCTGATGGCGGCAGAAGTGGCGCGAGCCTGGGGAGTCTCTCCCATCGTGAGCGCGGTTCACCTCAACGCCACCACAGGGAAGCCAGTCTCAATTGAGAACGCGCACCTAACGGATTTGACCTTGAAAGATGGTTCAATGACCTGGACCGAGGTTGATGATGCTCTTCCGCTTCCTATCGCTCTGTACGATGGAATGACGCAATTCGTGCTCGCGAATTCTCACTTTGCCGCCATGGATCAGGAGATGTTGCGCGTGGACCACCTGTCAGCTTCTCAGTACACGCTCAAAATTGATGACCGCACAATTGGAGTATTCACGCGAGAGCAGCTATCAGAAGGTGTAAACCTTGCACTTCTCTCAACGCCCATGGAGAACCAGGCCAGGGATGTGGACGGAATCGAAAAGGAAAGGACGGGTCTCGATGAAGCCGTCTTTAACCTCTTGATTGAAGATCCGAAAGTAGATGGCGCAACAGAAGCGGCGGCCACAATCCGCTCAAAGGATGCGGCGCTTGCTCAGGAACAGCGGAAAGCAGCCGTGCCGAAGCCGCATCACTTCTCGCTGGCGCCATCGCAGAGAGATAAGAAGCGCCCGAACGACTCGGATTAGCTTCTCGATGGCGAATCTACGTCTACACACACGGGGCCTGAGTACTTCGAAAGAGGTTGGCATTTCTCCCGCCTTTACGACGCCCAAGGGGAGTTGTTCCGCATAGCAAAGAACACTCGCGCCGGCCAAGTCGCAGTTGCCATGCACGGAAGCATTTTGCGAGGATATCGAGCCGCACTCCCACTCATTCCGGGCAGTACTGGGCCCACGTATGGCTCAAGCTTCCCACCTAGCGACCAATCGAGCATTCGGTGGATTTCAAGTTCCCGAATGTGATCCCGATATTTCGCAGAAAATCATTTGGGGCAGTTCCACCCGCGAAGATCCACACAAAATCGGTTGCGATTTCCCGCATTTCGCCTGAGCAATCGAGGACGCTGCTTTTTTCTCTGAATTCGATCGGGGTGGAGTTGAACACAACCTCGATTCGACGATCCCGGATGTGTTCGAGTATGCGGCGTTCATTGCGATCTTTCAGACGGGTAAACGTCTCTTTGCGGTACGAGATTGTTACGCGGTTGCCTCTTTGGTGTGCTAGTCCCATCGCGGCCTCAACCGCACTGTCGCCTCCACCCACCACCAGGATCTCTTTGTCCGTGTAGTGCTCAGCCTCGATCAAGCGATACAACACGTGCGGCAGATCCTCTCCCGGAAGCCCCAATTTGCGCGGCGTTCCCGACCGTCCGAGCGCCAGCACCACCGCTCGCGCCCTATATTCGGCGTCACCGGTCTTCACCCGGAATACTCTGTTTTCGAGCCGTACGCTTTCCACGGACTTGCCCGTTTGGATATTCAGGTCGGCACGACGCATCACCTTTCCCCAGAACGCCAGCAGTTCCTCCTTGCTCAACTGCGTACTGTGAAGCTTGCCGTACAGGGGAAATTCCACCGGGCTTGTCATTACGAGCTTTTCACGCGGATACTTGGTCACGGTTCCACCGACCGTTTCCCGCTCCAAGGTCAATGCTGAGAGGCCATGCTCGGCGGCGCGAAGCGACGCGGTGATGCCGGCGGGACCTGCGCCCACAATGATCACATCGAAGGTTGCGTCCGGGGCATTCGCAGGATTGTGGGTACGGCCAGGCTGCAAACGCGATGCGATCACGTCGATGCACGTGCGTCCCTGGTTGACGGCGTTTTTGATCAGAGCCAGGCCGCCGAGTTCTCCCGCAATGAAGAGGTTGGGAATGCTGGTTTCATGTTCCGGAGTTAGGAATGGCAGGTCCGCAGTGGCGGAGGGTGGCGCCAGCACCATCGTGATCGCGCCGACCGGGCACTCCTCTGCGCACAATCCATGCCCGATGCACTTGTGTCCCTTGATGATTGTGGCCTTGCCATCGATCAGGCCGAGGACGTCGCCCTCCGGGCAAGCCATGATGCAGCCGCCGCAGCCGATACATGCGTCGGTCTGGATGTGCGGGTGTTGTCCTACCGGTCCGTTTGAGAAGAGGCCAGCCCGTTCTGCCGCGATTCTGGCCTGGCTCTCGCGTTTTCGATGCGCAACCCAATAGCGCCCTACAAAAATCATCAGGACAAGGAACGCAATCGCCCAACTGAAAAGGAATTCCATGTTCAGAAATACCCCAGGCGAACGGCATTCACAATGTGAATCACTGCGAGCACAACAAATGCGTAGCTGAATGGGCGATGCACAACGTGCCAGAGATGAAAGAGCCGTTGAGCACGATCGAGGAACAGAATCCGTTTTGATAAAGAGGCTTTGCGGCGGATGATCCTGACGATCTGCTCCACTTCGTCATCGCCTGTGGAGAGGAATCCTCCGAGGCTCGAGGCCTTAGCTGGCCATCCAACTGCCTGCCTGCGCAATGCCGCAAGGCGAAACATGCGGGCACAATCCAGAACCAGCATCTGTCCCAGTACGACTGCGGCCCGGCTGCCTCGCACGGCGTCAATGCTGGGCATGTGCAGAATCGTTTCGATCTGCCGGGACGAATAGATGGTCTGTCCAGCGAGCGCTTCTGCCATCTCGCGCTCCTGCTTATGCAGTTCGTTATAGGTAAGCGCCGCCGATCCCAGTGAGCGCGGAATCTGCGCATACAGATAGCGTCCTGCGATCCCGCTGAGCGCCACTGCCAGCATCACCCAGAACGCCACGCCGGCAATGTTGTTGAACTTGAACGAGGCATGGAATGCGATCACGATCGGCGCTGTTACTCCCGCCACCACGTGGAAATCCATCCAGTGTTTTGCGGTGCCGAGCCGGCCGAGCCAGGGAATCGCCTTGCGCAGCGCATAAAGGAAGATCACCACGAACAGGACGGTTCCCAAAATGCCGAGTTTCAATCCAATGGTTCCGCTCGGGCGCAGTAACTCGTGCTTGGGTGAGAAGGGGCGCTGTTCAATGGGCAGTCGGTAGTAGTCCCATCCGTACAGGCCCAGGCTTGCAAGAAGAAGGACTGCCGCCGCCGCGGCGAGCGATAACCGCAAGCGATGGCCGCGGTCTATGGTGCGCCGCGACGAAGAGACAGGCATGTTCAGCGCAGGTGCTTGATCCATGATTGCTATTTCTCCGGGGTTCCAGTGTCTGGGGACGTGACAGGCTTGTCAGGGTGGATTTTTACGTTCGGATCCTGGTCCGCCTCGGCTGAAAACAACTTGTAATCACGAAACACGTGTGAATTCTTCCAATGCTGGCGCGGTGTTTCCAGTTCGATATCCGCTGCGATCGGAACGATTGGATGATCTGCAACCTGGTTCAATCTCGCATAGTCAACATGCACCGTGAACGAAGTGAGCCCGATGTCCGTCATCGGCTGTAGTAGCTGCGCGTCAATGCGCAGGGGCTCTCCCGTGGCAGCATCGAGCCACGCTGTACCCTGAAGTTCCAGCGGGTATTCACGGCCGCGCAGTGCAAGTGCGGCTGGAGTGCGCGCTCCGCGCACGTGCGCAAAGTGATAACGCATCGTCATCTTTGCGCCGACACTTTCCTGCCCCTGGGCTGTGAACTCAAATGCGTCGCGATAATAAGGATGGAAGATTAGCAGCAGATTCGAAAACCCGTTTGTCAGAAGCAGCGGCGTCTTCTCCGCTGGCGTCTTTCCTATCTGGAGGCGCGACTCGGCCAATTGGAATTCATCGTTGTTTCCCTGGAGAAGCAGAAAGTAATCATACTCGCTCTTAAGTGAGGCCTCGGTCTTTCCATTGGGTCGCAGCTTGTCCTGTTTCACATCTTCTGTGCAGTGCAGATCTGCCAATTTGCCGACATAGGTCACCACCGTCTGCTGTGCACGATCCAGCAGCGACGCCGATTGCGCGTGAACCCCGCCGCTGTTCAGCACCAGCGACATGGCGCACAGCAGAAGCCCCTCACCGCTGCGTATCATGGGCTGCCTTCCTCTCTCTCGCGCGATTGTCAAAACGAATTCCGATGGTTGTGCTCCACTGGTTGTATTGCTCCAGTCCTCCGCGTTGCGTGGTAAACGTGCTGTCAAAGAAGTAGCGTGAGCCGAGATCGGTCTCGAAAAGCAGGTTTGTGAAATAACCACCCCTGTCCTTGGTGAGAGCCGATCCGAAGCTCTGGCGCCCGCCCTGGAGACTCAAATGAAACCGGTCGTTCAGATCGCGAGAGACGCTTGCCATGCGATACGTTCCCGCGGCAAACGCGCTGTCGAACCGTGCGTAACGGGCATCGACTGTCAATCCGGTCTTCCAGATACTCGACATCGAGGCGCCCACCATCGTGTTCCACGAGGCCCTGGTGTCGGAAGAAGTGCTGCTCTTGCCGACCGAGAAATAGCCCGTCACATGTTCCGGGAATTGAACGCGCGCTCCGCCGTTGACTCCTTGAAAAAGATACTTGTCGAGTAAGCCGGTCCCCACCAGCGCCGGGTCATAGGTGGGAACGTCGCGGAAGTAGGTATGCGTAAGTTCAAACGCCACACGTGTCGCAGGCTGTACGCGCATGGATAGAAAACTCTGCCCAATGCCCGTGCCCACCGTGGGCATGCCGGGATTGGGGCTGGGATGATCGATCTGCATGGCGTGGTACAGAGAAAAGAAGTGCTTGTAGGAAATGTCGTTCTGTGTGAAGACGAACGGCTTGTCGACGTTCCAGCCGAGAAGATCAACACCGCCTCCGATCGTGGTGGAGTGGCGCCAGCCCTCGAAGTCGCCGCCTTCCGTGTTGAAGAATGCGCCGCCGATCTTCCGGCGCGGGTTATAGTTCCACGCAGTCGGATCGGGCGTTGAGCCGCCGAATACGCCTACCGTGTTGGCCGGCGAAGCGCGCCATCCGAAGTATCCTCCGTCCAGGACCTCGAGACTGCTGGCCCAGGGCAGATACAGCCGCCCCACACCCGCTGTCCATCGCGCCTGCGGATTGATGTATGTCAAAGCCATCTGGTAGGTGCGATTGATCAAGTCCTGGATGGAGGCCTGCGCCGCCGGCGAGGTAGATTCCACGCGGCCGCGCCAATATCCGTCGAGGTTCCAATAAGTGCCGTTCAGGCGCGTGATGTTGGCGCGGGCCACCACGCCCAGCGTCGTCGACGTAAATCCCTGCGCGCCCAGGCCTCGTAGTGTGCTCAAGTCAAATCCAATCCTGAATCGTGCCTGGTTGATCTCCGGCAGCGGCGGCCGCGGAATCGATTCACGCACCTCTTCATCCAGGGGATCGCCAAGGTTGAAGCTCACCACCATCGGATAAACGCGCGTGTTGCCCAGCGCGTTCTTCGCGACTTCGTTGGCGATCTCATCGTCGGGAAGCGTCAAGGTATCGCCCACAGCGATCTCGCGCGAGGAAGCCGTCACCTGGCACACCGCGGAAGTGGTGGCCACGGCAACCACGGTGAGACGGGCAAGTACGCCCGGCTCAACTCCCTGTTCCTTCGTGGAATCCGCGGCGGACGGGTTCTGCTTCAGCACTACCTTCGTGCCTTCCGCCAGGCCCGCTTCGCGGCCTCCGTCAATGTAAACGCTGTCCCCGTTGACATAGCGGACGTGAAACTCCGAGCGTACAGGCGCTGGCGCGGAAGGCAGAGTCGACGATGCAGACGCAGAAGGCGCAGGCGCATCGGACCCCTGCTGGCTCCATGCCGGAGCCGAAATCGCCAGAAGCAGCAGCACGCGTTTCACTTAGTTGCCTCCTCCGTTTTTGTGGCACGCGTAGCAGTTCACGCTGTTGTACACGTAACCTGACACACCGGAATGTTGCGAATCAGTTCGTGACTTCGCATGGCAGTTGGTGCAGGTAAACACGGCGTAGTTGGAAGAGTTGGTGTGGCACGTTTTGCACACGCCGTTCGCGCCGCCATGGCGTGTGTCAAACCAGGTGTGGTTGAACGTAGCTCCCAGCCAGGACGTCGTGTTGTGGCAGATTTGGCATGTCGTGGGGAATCCTGCCGCTATGTGATTCGGATCCGTTGTTCCGTTGTACTCGGATTTGTGACAGCTATAGCAAGCCGTCGGCGTGCCGGCGAACACGTTGTTGACGTGGCATTTGATACACGGGGTTTTGAGGTGTGCGCCGGTCAGCGGAAATGCTGTCTTGGAATGATCGAAAACCGCACCGCTCCATGTTGAGGTGTTGTGGCATACCTGGCACGATGTGGGGAATCCTGCCGCAGCGTGATTCGGATCGTTGGTTCGCTGGTAATCAGATTTGTGGCAGCTGTAACAGTCCTTGGGCAGCGACGTGTAGTTGTTGTTAACGTGACATTTTGAACACGCGATCTGACGGTGCGCGCCGGTGAGCGGAAAACCTGTCTTGGAGTGATCGAACGACGAAGGACTCCAGCCACTTGTCGTATGGCAGATCGAGCAGTCGGTCGGGAACCCCACGGCCTTGTGATTCGGATCTGTGGTTTTGTTGTAGTCTGCCTGGTGGCAGGAAACGCAGGCCGTGGGAGTTCCCGCATATTTGCCGCCCGCATGACATTGCGCGCAGGTGAGCTTCGCATGGAGACCGGTCAATGCGTATCCCGTGTAGGCAGCATGGTCGAACTTCGCGTTGAGCCAGTTCGCTGTGCTGTGACAAATGCCGCAATCATGCGGCAGTGCCGCAGGCACGTGTGGCGGATCGGTCGTCGATTTGTACGCGGCCTGATGGCACGAGTAACAGGCCGCCGGTGTTCCCTTGTATTGGTTGTTGATGTGGCACGCTGTACAGTCCAGCGTGGCGTGCATCCCCGTCAACTCAAATCCCGTGTATTTGAAGTGATCAAATTTTGCGCCGAACCACGTGTCCATCGTGTGGCAGGCCTCGCACGTGGTGGGAAAGCCCGTCGCAACGTGATCGAAATTGGGCGTCTTGAAATCCTGCTGGTGACACGTGTAGCAGGCCGTGGACAATCCCGTGAATTGCCCCGTCGCCGCTCCCTTGTGGCACGCTTCGCATTCCAGCATGGCGTGTGCGCCCACCAGGGGAAAGCGGTTCTGATGGTTCTGGATTTCGCGCACCGATACGTTCCAGCCCTTCACCGTGTGACAGTTTTCGCAGTTGGCGCCGAACTGCCGCCGATGTATATCCGCATGGCAATCGGCGCAGTGCGTGCTCACCTTGGTAAACACCGGCGATGTGTGGCACTTGCTGCAACCAACGTCTCGATGCATGCCTGCCAGCGGATACCGGGTGCGATCGTGATTGAACTCGGGCATCGATCGAATGGGCTTCCAGCTCGTGTATGTGTGACAGTTCTGGCAGGGGATCCCAATGGGGCCATGAGGATTGCTCACTTTGGCGTGCGGCGCCGCGACGGGTGCAGCGGCCGAAGAAGAAGGGATCGTCGACGGCGCTTGCTGCGCGTGAAAGAGCACAAGAGCCGGACTCAGGATGAGTGACACTCCCAGTAAAAAGCAGATCATGGCAAGCCAGCGGAGACGGTTCATCGTCGATTTGCCCTTTGCACGTAAAGGAACTTCAACGCCGTGTGATCAAGCGCGCGCCAGGCAACACATCTCCTGTGCTCCTGGCGGACATGATCCGCCAAAGCAATACAGTTTCCCTGATCGGCCTGAAGGCCTCACGTGAAAACTTACAAGGCAATGAAGAGTGCGGCGCTTCAACACGAGTGCGGCTGCGCCTGACGGGCTGCTGGAAGTAGAGGTCGCTGTGTGTGGATTACCTGGGTGCTGCCATCCCCACAGCTTCTTACTTTATTTAACCTCTGTTGCCTCTCTGCCGCATGCAATGCCAACGGCAGCACAAAGGAGTGAAAGGGGCCTTGGTACATCTTAGACACAGGCTGGCCTGCGACGTCATCCGGTTTGTCATTACAAATGCGTCATCTATAACATCATCCTCCAACCGAAGATAGAGGGTTGCCCGGATAGGCTGAGGGAAGCGCCCAGGCCGACTTCGACTTGGGCACTCCGCTCGTGTGGCAATCGGCGCATTCCTTCGGGGTCGGCTTGTAGAACAGCACCGGAGCGCCGTCTACCGTTCGTCTGTTCACGTGGCATGCGCCACATGCCACGTCCTGATGGCCACCCTTTAGCGAGAATGTAGTTTTCTCATGATCGAACAAGGACGGACGCCATTTGTTCGTGTTGTGGCACGCGGCGCACTGCAAGGCTTTCGCGCCGAACTGATCGGCGTGCGGATTCTCGTGGCACCCCTTGCAGTCAGTGGATGCCTCAGTGAAGCGTACCTGTAGCATGGTGCGCTCCAGATTATGCGGTTTGTGGCATTCGATGCACGCAACGCCACGATGCGTTCCGACTAGCGGAAAGCGGGTCATGTCGTGATTGAAGCGGCTCAAGTCGTGCCAGGTCTTTGTCGAGTGGCAGGCTTCGCATCCCGCCGTTGCACCGCTGTCGGTGCGCGCATTCATGCGATCGGCGAATTGTCCCCGATGCACGTCTTCGTGGCACGTGGTGCATGCGAGCTGCTTGAAGTGGTAAAGCGCTGCCCGTGAGCCGTTCATCGGCTTGTGGCATTGATCACACGCCACGGCAATATGCCCGCCTGCAAGGGGGAACCTGGATTTCTGGTGTAGCGACAGCGTGTAGTTCGATGTCTTGAACGTCGTTCCGGTGTGGCATTTCTCGCAACGATTCATCCACGGCGCAGCCGCGAATTGGCCCTCGTGCACATCCGAATGACAGTCGACGCATGCCGCGAATCGAATCTTGAATCGCGTCTGCGCGCCGGCAGGAATATGGCACTTCTCGCAGCCGACCCGATCGTGCGGCTTCACCAGCGGGAAATTCGTGCGTGCGTGATCCGCGATCGTGAAGGTTGACGGCTTCCACGCTGCCACGGTGTGACAAGCTTCGCATTTTCCATGATCGGCGCGCGCTGCAAACTGGCCGCCATGGGGATCTGGTTTGTGACAATCGGCGCAAACCGCATGTGCAATCGGCGCTTTGAAATCTCCCTTCACATGGCAGGTCATGCACTGGACTTCCAGATGCTTTCCCAGCAAGGGGAAGTTCGTCCGCGAGTGATCGAATTTTGCTTCGAACGAGGACTTCTTCCACGTGGATGTGGAATGGCACTGGGAGCAATCCTGCTTGAAGGTCCGCTTGTGCGGATCGCTGTGGCATGCGCTGCACGTCGCGAAGGCAATGCCGGCATACCGCGTTCGCCCGTCGGCTCCTGCAGAGTGGCACTTTTCGCACTTCACCTGCACGTGCATTCCAGTCAGCGGAAATCGGGTCTTCGAGTGGTCGAAGCCCTGCTGATCCAGCCGCGTTCTATTCCAGCCCTCGGTGGAGTGACACCGTGCGCAATCGGTCCCGAACCGCCCCTGGTGCTTGTCTTCGTGACATGCGGCGCATCGCGTGGAAAGACCAAGATAGGTATGATTGAGATCCTTGTGTTGCAGCAGTCCGCGCACGCTCTCGTCAATGTGCTTTGCATTATGACAGTCGCGGCACGCCACGCCGGCATGCTTCCCATCCAGCACGTATCCGGTCTGCGCATGATCGAAGCCCGATGGTGTGGGCGTCCAGTGCACGATCGCAAAGTTCGTCCCGTTGTGATCGGAGTGACATTTTACGCACGCGGTGCCCGGCATGCCCGCCTGCGAATACGTTGCATGAAGTCCGTGATGATGCGTAAGCTCGCTTGCAATTTCAGCATGGCAGTCGAGGCAGAGGAACGAGCGGGATCGCACCGAGGATGCATGGCAGCGGGTGCAATTCTGAGGCCCTTCCAGCGACTGATGTGCGCGCGCGAGCGGCCCTGGAGAAATCTGCGCCGCGGCAATATGGGATAGTCCTGTAAGGCACACGATCGGCGCGAGCCATAAGATGAGCTTTGCCGCCGGCGCCCCATCGAACACACCAAACCCGCAGGGACGACAAAGCATTCGCCCCGCCTTCAAAAGCGGTCCCTTCGCAGACTTTAACTTGCTCATATGCGCGGACTACGTTCTTTGTCTTTTTGGGAAGTATTGGTGGATGCCGGCCCTGGGAATGGGTCTGTTATCACACCACATGATGATGGAGCTCGGCAGCCGGAGACCTTTGCCTCCGTGCACGCCGCAAGGCAACCGATAGGAAACAGTGCTGGCACGTTGGACTGGCTTGCCGGAAATTCGTAATCAGAGCAGGGAGCGAATACTTTCCACTCGCAGCTCTGCTGCGTCACTTCTCTCCCGGCTTCTCCGGATGCGTACCGCCCCCGCCGAAATTCACTCCGAAGTCCGGTGCGTCCCGCGTCCCGCGCACTTTGATCGGCACCAGCGTCCCGGCCCCATCTTTCTTAAAGAAACGATCCACTGGCTTCAGCAGGAACCCTTTCCAGCCGCCCACGATCTGCGACACCGTCGCCTGCATGCGCG
>Ga0134126_10000715_pt1 | contig 41784 bp, 38 predicted proteins | sample KB31752_FD_96881 | JGI IMG/M metagenome (GOLD analysis project Ga0134126, IMG submission 96881) | Terrestrial soil microbial communities with excess Nitrogen fertilizer from Kellogg Biological Station, Michigan, USA - KB3-175-2 | ecosystem: Environmental > Terrestrial > Soil > Unclassified ...
CCACACCTTGATGGTCGGCATGACCGGCTCTGGAAAATCCTTCGCGCTCAACTTCCTAATCCAAAGCCTTCAGAAATACGATCCCTACACCTTCATCTTCGATCTCGGCGGCAGCTTCCGCGCCATGACCAAGCTCCATGGCGGAAGCCACCTGGAGATGGGCTACCAGGCGCTCGAATCCCGAGGCGTGTCCATCAACCCGTTCTGCCTCGCGCCCACTCCCGACAATCTCCACTTCCAATACTCGCTGGTGCGGCTGCTGGCTGAGGATAGCGCGCACACGCCGTTCACGCCGGCGGACGAGCGGGAGCTATACGGAGCGATCGAGAGCGTCTACACTCTGCCCGAGGCCAACCGGACACTGTCGAGCTTGTCCCGCATCCTGCCACGGCCGCTGGCCGAGCGCTTGCGCAAGTGGACCGCGGCCGGTCCATACGGATTCGTCTTCGACAACGCGCAGGACACGCTCACGTTCAGCCGGTTCCAGTGCTTCAACTTCGAGGGCATGGATTCCTACCCGGAAGTCTCGGAGCCGCTGCTGTTCTACGTCCTCCACCGGGCCAACGGCACGCTGACCGACTCGAAGACCTCAACAGTATTCAAGGCATTCGTCATGGATGAGGCGTGGCTGTTTTTCCGCAACCCCACGATCCGCGACTACATCGTCGAGGCGCTGAAGACGTGGAGGAAGAAAAACGCAGCGATGATCCTCGCCACCCAGTCGCTCGACGAACTGCGCAAGTCCGGAATCATCGATGTCGTGGTCGAGAGCTGTGTCACCAAGCTCTTCCTCGCCAACCCCGACCTCGACCAGGATCTGTACCGGAAGACGTTCCACCTCAACGACACCGAGATGGCGGCGATTGCCGATCTCGTTCCCAAGCGCCAGCTTCTCATCAAGCGCCCGACGCTCGCCAAGGTGGTCAACCTTGACGTGGACCGGGCGAGCTATTGGATGTTCACCAACGATCCGTTCGAGAACCGCCGTCGCGAGGAGGCGTTTGCCCGTTACGGCTTTGAAAAAGGTCTGGAGGTGCTGGCCGGGACCTGAACGGCCACCGCGTAGGTAAACCTATGAAGCAAATCCATTTCATCCCGCCCGTCCTCCTGTTCGCCTTGCTCGCCATCTTCACCATGCCCGCCATATCCCAGGCGCCGCCGCCCGCCGCGCAACCCGCGATCCAGCCAATGTCAGCGCGCATCGTTCACTATTCACCGGACGACATCGTCCCTATCCGGGCCAAGCTCCGCTACACCACGTTGATCGTGTTGCCGGCGGACGAGAAAATTCTCGACTTCACCACCGGCGACAAGGAGTACTGGATCATCAACGGCGTCCAAAACTTCTGCTTCCTCCACCCCGCCAAGGCCGGCATCGCCAGCAACCTCAACCTGATCACCGACAAGGGGCACGTCTACTCGTTCACCCTGCAGGAGATATCAAGCGAGCCCAACGCGGAGCCCGACCTGAAGGTGCAGATTGTTCCCAAGGACCAGAGCACGATCACCGCGCTCGACGGCAATCAGCCCCTCGCGCCAGCCTCGGAGGTTGACGCCTACCGCGCCGAGGCTCAAGCCGCACGCGCCCAAGCGCAGAAAGACGAAGAGCAGTTCCGCAGCCAATATCCCCTCCAACTCAAGTTCGACTACGACTTCCCCAGGAACAAGGACCCGTTCGATGTTGATGCGATCTACGAGGACGGCCGCTTTACCTATATCCATTCCTCGGCGGCCGAAAAGCCGGCGCTCTACGAAGTGAAAGACGGCCAGCCCAGCCTGGTGGACTTTCAGTTGAACGGCAGCGTCTACATCGTCTCGGGCGTGATCGATCAGGGGTACCTCCAGATCGGCAAGAAGAAGATGAAGTTCCATCGCGATACCCAGCCGAACGCACAGACGGCGAATTCATCGCAGGAGTAGCCCATGCCGCGCCCGGATAAAGAAGCAGCCGAACCCACGTCCGCCGGCCTGCGCACCAATAGCGACAAACCGGCTGGAGTCATACCGCGCAAGACACAGCAGTACATCATCCTCGGTGTCGCGACGTTGATCGTGCTGATCGCGCTGTTTTCAAGCCACGGCGCCAAGGCCACGGACAAGGGCGCCGCAGCCGGAGCCATGCCCGATCCGGTTGCTCCGAATGCCGCGGAAATTACCGCCTACCAGCAGCAGTTGCAAAATCTTCAGCGCGCGGCGGCGGGTGGGCCGCCCCTGCCGGGCGGGTCAGCGCCCGCCGACTCCGCCATGCGGGCCCAGGCGTTCGCCCAGCAGTCCGGAATGGCCGATCCTTCGGGCCGGCCTGCCGATCCTCCCCCGGTCGATCCCATCAAGGCCCAGCAAAAGACGCGGATGTACGAATCACTCTTTGCCTCGAACGTCGCGCTTTCCTATCGCCAGGGCGAAAGCGACGGCACCCAGGCGCCTCCAGCGGCGCCAGCCCCGGGCGGGAATGCCCTCGGTTCTTCGGTTCAGCAAGCCTTGGCGGCCGAGGGTCTAGCGAGCCCGCCCCCAGTTCTTGCCGCCACACCACCGCGAGCGGCGACCGCTATATCCGCCGCGCCGCACCCTGCTGCTCTGGCATCGGCTGCGACCGTTGAGACCCCAACCGTCGGCGCGGCCACTTACGTCCTGCAGGAAGGAACGATTGTTCCCACGGTGCTCCTCAATCGCCTGGTCGGTGATTTTGCCGGCCCGGTCGAGTGCATGGTGTCGAGCGACGTTTACTCCACCGACCGCCAGGGGGTCCTGATTCCCAGCGGATCGAAGTTGCTGGGCGAAGCCAAACAGGTTGCAGGATTTGGCCAGCGACGTTTGGCGGTCATGTTTCACCGGCTCATCTTGCCGAACGGCTCGAGCTTCACGCTCGACAATTTTCAGGGCCTTGACCAGACCGGCGCCACCGGCCTCCACGACCAGGTCAACAACCACTACTTGCGGATCTTCGGTGCCTCAATGGCAATCGGCATCCTGGGCGGTGCGGCCGAGGTTGCGGAGACGCCATCGGTCGCCACCGGGCGCGCGCTGTACATCGATGGGGTGGCAGGCGGCATGAGCCAAGCGTCCATGCAGGTCCTCGACAAGTTCCTAAACATCATGCCCACGATCACGATCCGCGAAGGCCATCGTGTCGACATTTATCTTACCCGCGACCTGCTGTTGCCGCCCTACCAGTCGCATCCCGTGCTCGATCCCTCCCATCTAACCAACGGAGGAGGTCCGCTATGAAACGAATTTCAGTCGCAGTCGCCGGGCTCGGCCTTCTGCTTTCCTTGACCGGCTGCCACCACCAATCGGCCGCCGCGAAGGCCCAGGCCGATTACCAGGCCAAGGAGAAGGCGCTTGACCAGCAGATGCAGAAGAACTCACAAAACGTCGATCAGCGCATACAGCAGCTAGAACAGCAATCCGCCTGCGACCCCTGGGCTCCGGGCATGGCAGCCCCCAAGACGCCAGAAGATTGTGCGAAGCAAAATGCCCAGTGGCAGCGCGACCAGAGTACCGGCTGGTCGCTACCGGCTATTCCGCCGAAAGCGCCGCCAAAGAAGACCAAGCATTAGGAGAATCCATGAATCTGCTCAACCATCCGAAGATCGTCTGCGCCGCCGCGCTCGCCTTCGCGCTGCTTGCCGCCACCCCCACCGCCAACGCCGACTTTCCTGTCGTTGATCTCTTGAACCTGCGGCAGGCCATCAGCCGCCTGCAACAGTTGAGTGCCATGTATATCCAGGGCAAGGCGCAGCTTCAGCAGGTGCAGTTGCAATACAACCTTGCCGCTCGCATGGCCGAAAGCATTCCAAACCTGCCGCTGCGCTATCAGGCTGCCTTTGCCGCCTGGACGCCCATCAGCGGTCCCGATACGTTCGGCAACACCTCCGGCTGGCTTGCCGCAGAGAATAACGGCGGGACATCACAGGCGGCACAGGGCTACATGAACGCTTCCACGCCGCTCTCGGGGTATTCCGCCGCTCAGCTTGCCGCGCTCCCGCCCCAGACGCAGGCAAGACTTCGCGCCCAGTACGCCACCATGGATATGGCCGATACGGTGCAGGTCAACTCCATCGCCACCGTGGGCGCGATCCGTGCCAACTCCGAGGCTCTTCAAAGCGGCATGCGCCAGCTTGACGCGGATTCTTTCTCCAGCGATCCCAGCATGAACACCACAGCGGCGCTGCTCAACAAGATCAATGCCGCCGACGACCTCATCCTGCACTCGATCCAGGACAGCAACAAGCTGATGGCGGCGCTTGCCGAAGAAGCCATCATCCAGCAGAAGGCGCAGCAAGACGTGTCTGTGGGAGCGGTGGACGCCAGCCTTTATTACCGGCAGCAGTTTCCTGCGGTCATGGCGCAAATGACCCAGAACATGACCCAGGACCTCGACAACTTCCGGTTCTCGACCTCAGCAGGTTCCAACTAGCAGGCAGGTTCCCATGATGCAAGGCCCATTGCCGGACCCATTCAACCAGATCTTCACCTCGATAACGCAGCTCCTCAACTACAAGCTGGCGTTGTTCCAGAGTCTCGGCATGAACCTGCTGCGCGGCTTTGCCGTCATCCTGCTCGCTTGGTTTGGAATCAAGGCCGCCTTGTCGAGCGCTCAGGGCGGCCCGGGCTTCCATTTTGCCCGCTTCGTGGATCTGATCCTCATCATCGCGCTCGGCTTCACCATGCTGACTTTTTACTCCTACCCGATCCCGCACGTCGGCTACAGCTTTGCGGAACTGGTCTCGCAGGAGGGACTCACCCTTTCCAAGGACATCGGCGCCAACATGGATCAGCAAATCATTGACGCCGTAACGCAATCGGAAGAACAGTTGGGCACGCCCCCAGGCGTCTTCAGCTTCCATGAGGAATTGACCTACTTCGTCGTATTCTTCCTGCTCGCAGCCGTACAGGCCGTCACCGTTATGGTCGTCGCCTATGGCCTGATCGCCACTGCCGTCTGTATTTTGGTGGGGCCGGTCTTCATTCCGTTCTTCATCGTGCCCGGCATGGACTGGCTCTTCTGGGGCTGGTTCAAGAGCTTCCTGCAGTACTCCTTCTACCAGGTGATCGCCAATGCCTTCATCTTCGTCGTGGCGCGGCTGATCCTTGGGTTTCTTGCCGTCACCGGACCGATCAACCTCGACAATGCGGCGCTCCTGATGCCTTCGCTCTTCATGTTCCTGCTGACGGCGATCTACGGCCTCATCAAGATTCCGTCGCTGACCAGCTCGATCTTCACCGGTCGATCCGGCGACTTCGTGATCCCGCTATGAGCGCCTCGCCAAGCAGAACGCCAAGCCGCCTGACGGCTGCCGCCGATCAGTACCTGGAGCAGTATGGCAGCCCGATCGTCACCAACTCCTACCTCCGCATTGCCGTGGCGGCGCTCTCGCTGCTTTGCCTGGGCACGCTCGCGCTGGGATTCCACACGCAAAAGATGGTTCAGAACTTCAAGCCGCTCGTCATCCGAATTGACAGCGTGGGCCGGGCCCAGGCGGTCGGCTACGATACTTTCGCCTACCGCCCGCAGACCGCCGAGGCCCGCTATTTCCTGGCCGAGTGGGTGCGGCTTTTCTTTGGCCGCAACCGCTACACCATCGAGGACGATTTCTCGCGCTCGCTCTACTTCCTCAACGCAAACCTCGCCGCCAACTGGATGGACAGTTACCGCAAGGGCAAGGTCATCGAGAACTTCCTGTCGGATGGGACGCAGTCCGGCATTGACATCAACGTCCAGCAAATCTCGATTGAAGACATGCGCACCCAGCCCTACCGGGCAACGATTGATTTCGACGAAGTCGCCTACAACCAGGCCGACCACACGGTCCTGAGCCGCGCGCGCTACACCGCAAGCGTCGTCTTCGTCTTCCGCAAGGACGTGCCCGCCAGCATGGTGCCGGTGAATCCGCTGGGGCTCACCATCACCTATTTCCACCTGGACAAAGCCTTCTAGCCGGAGCCCCCATGATCGCCAATGCCTTATTCGTCACCACGGTCTTTTTCCTGGCGGCCGGCTTCTACTTGATGGGCGCGTTGAAGTACCTCGCACCCTATCGGCCGCTCCTTTGGCACGAGTATGCCGCGGCGATCCTTGCCTATGCGGCGGTGTTCTTCGTCAACTTATTTGCCCTGATCTACTACCTGAACCGGAAATTCTTCCTCAAGGACACCGGGCGCAAACTGGCGCACTTCGACAAGGAGATCCAACAGGGCGATCACCAACTGAGCGCGGACATGGCCCGCCGCTTGGGAGGACTGCGATGACGGGCGGTCTACGACCTTTCGGAACGGTCCGCCGTTGTCCGGGGCGCACCATAAGCAACCGTGACAGCGAATCCGCCGATACAAACCAGATCAATGCCAACCGTCACGCAACTGTCGATTTCCGCGATAAGCGCCCGCCAGGGCTCAGGCAACCGGTCAGGAAGCATGCTGAATCTGCTCCACGGTTAGGTCGGTCAGAAGGTTCCAATGCCGCGCCTCCGCCGGCCGGCTCTGCCGCAGCCAGCGTCGTTCCGCCTCCGACAGGGCGTTGCCCGCGAACGAATCTTCCCGGGCGAGGCGGCTCGGTTCCAGCAGCTCTTCAACTTCGACCAGCCGCTGCACTACATCGGGCCGGTTCGATTTTTCCGCGAGCTTGCGGGCCAGCACGACAACGTAGCCAAGCCGATTCTGCCGGTCGCGAAGCTTGGCCTCCCGCACCACCCAGGTCCAGTCAAGGTCGGAGTATTCGAGGGCCAGCCACGGCAACGCCTCGACCAAGCGGGCATCGAGTGTGGGCACGCATAGCGCCGCCGCCAGAAGTTCCGCTGGGTTTCGCGGCGGGCTTTCGGAACCGGGAGCCAGGTGCCGGAAGCCCGAATAGCCAAGCCCGCCCAGAGCTTCGGCCAGTTCCGCATCGGCCATCCCGCCCGCCGTCGGCGGCAGCGGTAGGGCCGTCGCCGGAAAGTCGAATAGCCGCGCCATGGTGTTCAGCAGGCGCGGCGGCGCCTGTCGCCGGCCGCTTTCCAGCATCGAGAGGTACGCCTGGGTCACCCCCAGCCGCCTTGCGGCCTGCCGCTGTGTCCAGCCGCGTTGCTCGCGCAGCGCCCGAAGCCGGTTGCCGTCCACCATGCCCAGAGTATAACAGAATGTGTTATCAGAAAGGGAGGCTGCGGCCATGAGCCGATCCGATACCCGAAGCAACGATATTCGCGCCATGAACGGCGGCGCTGGCGCCAGGGATACACGCGCCGGCGCTGGCCAAAGACTTTCTGCAGGTGATGCCCTCAAACGCGACGCCCGCCAGTTCCTAAACAGCGCCGAGTACGAATTTCGCAAGGTGGTCGGCGCATCCCGTACCGCGCCCATGCCCCAGAAGCCCGACCAGGCCCCGGCACGCGAAACGGCTGCCCGGCCGAAGCCCGAAGCCCCAAACCCGGAGACCGACCAACGGTGATCCATGGACCGCGAGCCGTATCAATTCGATGGCCGGGACGGGCACGCAACACCCGCTTTGCCGCTTGAGATGGTCCACAAGCTTGCCCAGGAGCCCGCCCGCGAACGAGAACCCATCGCGCCAGGGGTCAGGAACTACCGCTCCCCACCGTCGCGCCCGGGGCGGCCACGACCCCACGATCGACCTAATCTCCAGCCCATCCGCGACCGCGAAGACCGCCTTCAACGGGACCCTGAACGCGACCACTCCCGAGCCGCCGACACCGTTCCCATAAGCGACCGCGAGCGCAATCTCCTCGCCGAGATCGGCCGTTTCCGCGTCATCCGCGCCACCGATTTGAGGGGGCCTCTCTTCTCCGGCAACGACCGGACCATGGCCGAAACTCTGGTAAAGCTGCGCTCCGCCGGCCTGATTGAGGACCATCTGATCCGCCGCCGCGCTGGCGGCAATGCTCCCGAGCCAGAGAAGGTCCGGCTCATTTCGCTCACGCGGGAGGGCAAGCGCGTGGCCGGCTCGCAGGCCGGCCGTAACCGAGCACAACGGCTCTACGCCGGATTCGTGAAGCCGCGCGAAGCCCTCCACGATAGTAATCTTTATCCGGTCTACCGCGCTCACGCCGCCCGCCTGGAGCGTGGCGGCGCAACGGTTCGCCGCGTTGTTCTCGACTTCGAGCTGAAGCGCGAGTACCTCCGCGAGCTTCGACGGCGCGAGCGGGCGATGCCGCATGCGTCGGAAGAGACCATCAAGAGCGATGCTGCTGCCCGCTTTGACCTACCCGTCGTGAACGGCAAAGTCCAGTTTCCCGACCTTCGCGTCGAGTACGAGGACCGTGCATTGGGGCCGGCCAAGGTGGACATCGAGTTGGCGACGGCGGCCTACAGCCGGCCCCACCTGGCCGGGAAGGTCAAGGCCGGTTTCACCTTGTACGCCTCGCCCGGCGACCACGGCAGAGTCGGCGCCGCCATCCACGACGACCATGACCTGGTTGGCGAACTCCTGAGCTTTTAGCCATGAACCTCTCCGCCGAAACCGTACTCACGACGCTAGGCTACAGCCCTCGCGAAGCCACTTTCCTTCGGATCGTGGCTATCCATTCGGGTGTCTTTTTGCGCCGCCAATACGTGGCCTTTACCGGCGGCGGTCCAGGCAACGCCGCTCAAACCCTCGTCACGAAACTGGTCGGCCGCAGCCATGGCCGCGCCATTCCATTTGGCGACAACAAGACCGTGTATCAGGTCACCTACAAGGGCATCTACCGGCTGCTCGGCATCGAGGACAGCAACAACCGCAGGAGCCGGAGCGGATGGCTTTTGAAGTCCCGCTTGATGGCGTTGGACTTCATCCTCGCCCATGCCGACGCCCATTTCCTGGAGACCGAGCAGGAGAAAATCGACTTCTTCAGCCGACATTTCGGCGCAAAGCCTGAGCAGTTGCCGGTGGTTCTGTATCCCGCCCGCCATATCGGGGGTGGCGCCACGAACCGCAGTTTCGTCGAGAGGTTCCCGATCTTTATCGCCGCCGGCTCGAGTCCTGAGATCAAGCCCAACGTCGCCTTTTCCTTTGTTGACGATGGCCAGACTACGGTTTCGAGCTTTGCCGCGTTCCTTCATCGCTACAGCCCGCTGATGGCGCTGATTCCGCGCTTCCGGCTGTTTTATCTCGCCGATGCCCCCACCAAATTTATTCCGGCCCAGCGCCAGTTCGAGCGCCTGATCTCGGGCACACCCGGCTCAGTCCCTTCGCATCCGGACGCATTGCTGCGATATTTCGAGCTGCTCAAACGCTGGCAGGAGGGCACGACGCGTTTTGACCGCGACCAGTTTGCCGAGCTTTCGCGCCTCCGCCGTCTCTACAGCGGCCTTGAATACGATGCCCTGTTCGAGAAGTGGCAGATTGCCTCTTTCTCCGCTTTCCCGCCTGTGGTCCCGATCAGCGCAGCTCTTCCCGGAGGGCGCCAATTCGTGCCGACACTGATGCCCAACGACTACCGCTTCCTCTGCGAAGCTAAGAGCGGCCGGGATGGAAAGTCACATCCACGGGCAGGATTGCAGTCCGCCGCGCGGTCACCAGTGACCGGACGGCGGACCATTGCCGGCCGCGGAGTTGCAGCTTCAACGGAGACGAGTACCGGGCAGCCACCACAACAACCAACGCCGAAGCCCCATGCCGTGAGCGACCCCGTGGTGCCGGGCTCTGGCCCTACGGGCCAGAGTTTCGCGATTCCGCACGCGCGGGATCGCTAGTCGCTCACGGCATGGGGCTTGGGCAGATCAAAAGCTGCATGAAGACCCGATACAAAACTGCATGAGAATCTCATGCAAAAACCGAAGGAGATTCGATCCATGCCACTCATCGCGAGGGAAACGAAAAAGAACCGGGTGAACCTGCAAGTCCGGATCGCCGACGATGTCGTCGCCAATCTCGAGCTGTACTGCCGCTTCCTCGAAAGTCGCAAAGAGTACGTGATCGAGAATCTGCTGACATTCGCATTCAAAAAAGACCGCGAGTTCCAGGACTGGCGCGCCATCAACCAACGTAATGGCGATGCTGCCAGCTCCACGGCGGAGGCAAGCGCCAAAGGGCCAGCGTCTGACGCAACCGCGACCACAGCGGCGCGCCGCCGCGCCGCGGCAACCGAAGCGGCCTGAGAGACAACCGCCATGCGGAGCAGCGGGCAAAGTTGGCCAGCCAAAGCGACGGAGTTCCTGTTCATGGAGCGCCGTGCCATCGCGATTCTAGTCGCCGCCGTTACCGGCGCGCTCCTGCATCTGGCCTACCCGTTCCCGGCAGCGGTTCCGGTGCTGAACCTGGTGCGGCTTCAGACTCCGGCGATCTACGCGGTGGTTCACCTGTCCTACATCGGCTTCCTCTTCACCACGCCGCTAATCGCCGCATCGCTTCTACTCTCCTCCGGCTACGTTTTCCTGTACAAGCCCGAGGCGGGCGAGGTGACACCCGAGCTTCCGCCCTATCCCGATTTCACAAACGCTAACGAGGTCGTGCTGGTGATCGGCGAGCTACACGCCGAGCGCACGCCGGCGCCGGTGGCGCGGCCCAAATGGCTGACCATTCCCGCGCGCGGCCTGCATACCGGGATCGCCGCCTTCGGCGCCATCGGGTCGGGCAAGACCTCAAGCTGCATCCTGCCCTTCATCCGGCAGTTGGTGGCATATAAAGCTACATCGGAGACAGAGCGCATTGGCGGGCTGGTCCTTGAAGTCAAGGGCGACCTTTGCGCGCACCTCCGCCATGCGCTCGCCGATGCCGGCCGCGCCGAAGACTTCATCGAGGTCGGCTTCGAGTCCCCCTACCGCTACAACCCACTGCACAGCGACCTCGATTCCTACGCCCTGGCCTACAGCATTGCCGTGCTGATGAATAACCTGTTCGGCAAGGGCAAGGAGCCGTTCTGGCAGCAGGCATACACCAACATGGTCAAGTTCGTGATCCTGCTGCACAAGGTGCTCTACGACTACGTCACCTTGTTCGACGTGTACGAGTGCGCCATCTCACCCAGGGTATTGGCCGAGCGCATCGAGGAGGCGGATCAGCGCTTCAACCGCGTCGCGTTCATAGAAGTGCCGGCGTCGAACGGGCGGCTGATGATGGTGGAAGGCGTCGAGCGGTTTGGCTTCGAGTACGATCCCGACCGCAAGACGCAGCGGGCGCGCAGCACCGACGAGCTAAAACAGTTCCTCGTCGAGCACCAATTCGACGACGCGGTCGAAGCCATTCCGAAGCCGCTGGAGCCGGGCCAGGAATACAAGCGCGCCCAGTTCGAGGCGGTATGCCGTTGGTTCCACGACGACTGGTTGGCGATTGACCCCAAGCTCAGGACCTCGATTGTCGAAGGAATATCCGTCTTCCTGTCGCTCTTCGACGACAACCCCGACGTGAAGCGCATCTTCTGCCCACCCAAAGAGGTGTATACAAATGGGTCAACCTCCGCCGATCCCGATGGCATCCCGTTGCCACCCTTTGCGGCCCTGGTCGAGCAGGGCAAGGTCTGTGCCCTGAACTTCCCCATGGCGCTCAATCCCGGGCTCGCCAAGGCCATCGGCACCATGATGAAGCTCGACTACCAGCGGGCGGTGCTGCTGCGCATTCCCGCCATGGAACGGGAGCGGCAACGCCCGCACCGCGACACCTTCTTCGTCTGCGACGAGTACCAGAACTTCGCCACCGTCGGAGGCAACGACCCGAACGGCGATGAGAAGTTCTTCAGCATGTCGCGCCAGGCGCGCTGCATTCCGATCATCGCCACCCAAAGCATCTCCTCGCTCAAGGAGGCGCTCGCCGGCGAGGGCTGGCGGACGCTGCTCCAGACCTTCCGCACCAAAATCTTCCTCGCCCAGTCGGATGAGTTCTCGATCCAGACGGCGGCGGCGCTATGCGGCAAAGAGGACCGGCTCAAGGTCAGCTACGGCCTGTCTGAGGCATCCACCGACGCCCGCGTTAGCCTGCTCACCGGCAAGACGGTATCGAACAAGGGCACAATCAGCGCGACCAAGACCTACGCCACCCAGAAGGACTTCATCTTCGATGAGCGCAGCTTCACGCTGCTCCGGAATGCCGAGTGCATCGTCATCCCCTTCGACGGCGTGAACCAGCGCGAGGCCACCTACTGCTACCTCAAGCCTTGGTACCTGGACCGCGAGAAGTCCTACTGGGCGCAGCTACGCGCCCACGAGATCTGAATGCCAAACATGAAAGATGTCGGTGGAATTTCGCACTTGACCGCGTTGGAGTCGAATCCGGCAGCGGCCACCGGGAGCGGCGGGGGCGATAGCCCCCGAGTAGCCGACGCGCAAGCGTCCCGGTTCGACCTGATCCTGCCCTTCCTGGAGCCCATCCGCCATTTGATCGAAGACAATGGCATCAGCGAAATTATGGTCAACGGCGGCCGGCGGGTGTTCATCGAGCGCGACGGGATTCTGCAGGAGGCGCCGGGCATCGTCATCGAGGAGCGGCAACTGCTCACCGGCCTCAAGATCATCGCCCGCAGCCTGGGCGGTGAAATCTCCGAAGAACAACCCATCCTCGACTCGCGGCTGCCCGACGGCAGCCGCGTCGCCGCCGTCCTGCCGCCCTGTAGCGTGGACGGCATCTCGCTCACGATCCGGAAATTCGACACGCGTCATTTCACCATGGACAACCTGATCGAGCGCGGCTCGCTCCCGCGCCAAGCTGCGGACCTTCTGCGGGAACGCATCGCCCGTCGGCAGAATATTCTCATCAGCGGCGGCACTAGCACAGGCAAGACGACGCTTCTGGGCATTCTGGCGGCGGCCATCCCCGATGGCGACCGGGTCGTGCTGATCGAGGACACGGCGGAGATTCATGCCGCCAAGCCGAATCTGGTGCGCTTCGAGGCTCGCCAAGCGCAGCGATGCGGAGCGCCATACAATGCTCAGCTTGGCCTTCCGGCCGTGTCCATCCGCGACTTGGTCCGTGCAAGCCTCCGCCACCGCCCCGACAGGCTGATCGTCGGCGAGATTCGAGGCGAGGAAGCCTACGACCTGCTCCAGGCATTGAACACCGGCCATTCCGGGAGCCTGTCCACGATTCACGCCAACTCGGCGCGGCAGGCGATCACCCGGCTCCGCAGTTGCATCCTGCAGGCCGGCCTCGAAATCCCCCACCGGGTGCTCCAAAGCCAGATCGCCGATTCGGTCCAGATCATCGTTCACGTCGAACGCGCCGGCGGCCGGCGCCGGGTCGCCGAGATCGTCGAGCTAGTCGGATTCGATGGCGACTCCGACCGGCATCAGTTCAATCCGCTCTACCAATGCGGCTGACAAGGAGGTACCGCGTGGATACCAATGCGCCCGTCACCTCGTGGGACTTCATCAAGGAGAACTACCGCCCACATGACCGAATCGCCATTGTGGTTCGCAACCGCCGCGAGGACTATACGCTTCAACGGCTGCTGTCCGCCCAGGATGCGGCCTCTCCCCGCATTCAGCGCTTTCTACGCTACGAGAACGCCCACGGCGCCGACATCTACGTCTCGATGAACACGCTGAAGCCAGGCGCCAAGGGACGGACCAAGGCCGATATCGCCGAAATCCGCCACCTCTACCTGGACCTGGACGAAGACGGTGACGAGCGGCTAGCGCGGGTGCTCAAGAGCGATGGGCTGCCGCAACCGAACTACGTTCTCGATACCTCGCCCGGCAAACACCAGGTCATCTGGAAGATTGAGGGCTACACGCTGGAGCAGGCAGAAGCCACCTTGCGCGTCATGGCGCGGGAGTTTGGTGGCGATCCGGCCGCCACCGACGCGGCCCGTGTGCTGCGTTTGCCTGGTCTCCACAACAAGAAATTCAAGGAGCCGGTCCCGGTCAAGGGTCACCAGCTCGTTGATGCGGTGTATCGGCCGGATAAATTCGCTGCGGTTCCTGAACTGTCAGACGGCGTCCAGACCACTCCCGGAAAACGCCTTGCGCCCATGGGTCTCCGCCGCGATGGCGGATCTTTGAGCCAGTCTGAGCGGGACTGGGCCTGGGTCCGCGAGCAGCTTCGGGCCGGCGTGCAGCCCGATGCTGTCAAACAAGCGCTCGCTTGCCTCCGCGCAGACAAACACAACCCTCGGTACTATGCGGAGCGCACAGTTGGCCGAGCGTTAATTCGCTAACGATTCTTGAGTCGAACGGCAGAGGTTCAACATGGCTCTTGGTACTGCGTGACTTGATTTAACCGCGACCGGTGTATCGCGAACATTCCGTACGACGGCCCAGCTCATGTGTACCAGGCGACTCTGGCCGCTTGAAAGGATAGAATTGACACCTGTGGCATCGCCTCCGAAATTCCCGTATCCGTCCAAGGTTTACCCGCCTCTGAATCGGTGTCTGTACTGTCCGGCAACGGAAAATCTCTCGAAGGAACACATTATTCCTCTCGGGTTCGGCGGCGAGCTAATCGTGTCGAAAGCCAGCTGTGACATGCACCGCATGGCGACCTCGAAGGTGGAAGATTTCATTCTTCGTAGATATCTGTGCGCCCTGCGATCGCACCTTTGCCTGCCGTCGCGGAATCCTCAACATCGCCCTGACGGGTACGATCTAACGCTGCGCCGAGCCGGACGCTCCTGGACGCAGAAGGTGATGCTTGCCGATCATCCGGGTCTCGTTCGGTTCATGATGTTCGTCGATCCGCCTGGAAAGGTGGCCGGTCGCAGCCGAGTGCAGAAGACCTGGTCGGTGCGGTTTGTCAACGCCGAAATATTCCCAGACATCGCGGTGCGTCTCGCGCGGCTAGGCGCCGACTCGTTCGAGGACAAGGTAACGATTAACGGAATGGCCTTGGCGCGGCTGATCGCGAAAATTGGACATGCCTTCGCCGTCGCCGAGCTGGGTTTCGACGCCTTCGAAGAATTGTACGTGTCGCATCTCGTAACCGCCGAAGCGCCGGACTGGAATCACTGGGTTGGCGGGCATGACCGCGGGCGCGACGTGGCGGCGACGGAGTTGCACGAACTGCGGTTCATCCGCCGGGGCAATGACCTCTCAGTAATTGTGCATCTGCTCGTTCCATATTGTCCGCGATACTGTTATGAGGTCATCGTCGGGAGGCTTTGCTCGGGCGCTGTCGTTCCGATCGAGCTCGTCGATTTAGGCGCTGAGCAATAGTAATTTCGCGATCCGCATCAGCTGGTCGGCAGTAATAAGAAGGAGTGATACAGGGTAATTGGTACGGCGAGGGCGCGCCGGGAATGCTGACTGGACCACGTTGGTGGAGATTCGGGAAGCGCCTGAAGGTGTTCCGGCTCGCGCTTTTTCGAAGTAAGGTACGCGTTCACGTCGGCAACGGCCCCCGCTGCGTTGCCGGACAGCAAATACCCCACCATGAAGCCAGCGGCGTGGTTTTCGCCGTACTTGCCTAATCGAAACCGATCCATGCCCTGCGCAACGTATTCGCGGCATAAGTCGCGATTACCCGCTGCGATTCTTTTGCACTCAATCACCGCGTGTGGATCGTGATCTTGCGATCCGAAGAATATTTCGATGAGGAAGATTGGAATATCGGTTCTTCCGTCTGGCAGCAAAACCGACGGTGTTGACCGTGATTCGGTGCCAGGCAGAACAACCATGTTTCTGGCCCACGCATATCCTTGAGACTTTAAGGCGGCACGCATGCCGTCTCTCAGGCGTTCCGTGATTGCAACTTCACCTGCGCCGGAATTCACATCGGGAAACACGCTTGCGGACTCCCAGCCCGCCACAATCGTGATCAGGATCGCAGCTGTGATGTCCGGCCCAAGCTGGATGAACTCTCTGCCCAAGGGTGACGGCGGGTCGTAATCAATTCTCACGGGCTGCCCTCGTGAAAGTCTCCGCGACGACCGCGTCCGCGTCCTCCAGCGCCGACACGCCCATCCAATAGCGACGAGCGGCCGGCTTGATGATTACAACCTCGTTCTGCCCATGTATGCGTAATTCTCTAGCCGCACTTAGCGCCGTGGCAAGCTTCACATTCAGCCTGTTGCCGATCTGTTGAAGCAGTTTCTTGAGATCGGTCCCAGGGTCCAGCACAGCGACGGCTGGACCGCTCGCCCCGTCCTCCAGAATGAAGCGAACCACCCTCAGCGGATCCAAGGACGAAACTCTAAAGATTTCAGCACGCATGCGGCGCTTTTTCCGAGCAGCAAGCCATCCGCTGATGACCGAAATGAATGCGTCGGCGTAAAGCGGAAGATCTTGATCGATATCCGCATTCGCGACGGAGTTTTCGCGTCCGTACTGCCATTGCCAACTGGCACGATACAGGCCATCCCTCACGACGAGGCGGTCTGCATGATCGAGATCATACAAGTCACAAACGGCTTCATCGAGGGCAGACCAATCGTCGCCGGCAACTGTCTTCTCTCGCAAGCTTCTTACGGTATTCAATAACCGCTTGCCAGCGTCCGTTCTGATCGCGCGCACAGGGTCGGGAATGGGAAGAAGCGAAATATCGTGCCGAAGCAAGCGGCGCTTCCATATCCCGAATTCGGAAGCCGTCATCAGGAAGAACCAGCTCGCCAGCGAGGAACTAAGAATTCCCGCGAGCAGATGAGCCTCATTACGTCGGGTTACCGGCAGCGCAGCTCCAAAGAATGCATTCGTGTAAACGAGATCGCGTTCCGCAACAGCAACGAGCGCGCGCGGTCCCGCGCTCAGAGTTTCTTTGACGATCAAGATGGGCTTTTCGTAAATCGCCCTTGCCCGAGGCCATTGAGCCTTAGAGAGCGAAAAGACAGGCAACTCGGGTGGAATATGGAACGGCCGGATATCGTCGGTCTCCAGCAATTCCAGCCCCTTCATTTCGCGCGCGTCGCGGGTTTGATTGGCCGGAATACCGCGGATCATACCAACATTCAGTTCCGCATCCCACGTCGCGAGCTGAGCGCCGAACGTTTCGTATGCGGAAAGAAGCGAGTCCAGCAGCGAGAGGTCGCGATGACGCCCTACGGACGCAGCTTTTAGCATTAAAGGGTGCTTCTGGATGTCTGAAAGCAAGGGCTTCATCACATCGCTCGGCGATACCTCGAATGTATGGGTCCTGGCGCCGCTCGCTGACCATGGAATTTGCACGATCGTGACCTGATCCGCTTTTTGGGGTCGGTGCCGCGCGAGAAGCACAACCGCCGGCATTGTCGCAGTAGCGAATAGCCAGCCGCAAAGATTGGAAAGGTTCACGAGCGTAACCGGCGCCAGCGTCTCTAGGACATGTTGTGCGGCAGCCATCCCTGTTCCGCTTCGACTGAAAAACGGCAGCGCGCTTAAGACCATGCCGAAACGCGTGTGCTTGTGCGAGAACTCGATTGCACGAAACAGGAAATCAAGGCCCTCGCCGCGAGGCTGCATCGGTGTGGCGCCGTCACTGTTCCGGTGCCGCTCGGCGGTGCCCTGTTTCCCTTTGAAACTCCAGGGCGGATTTCCGACGATCACATCGAATTTCTTCACATCCTGTTCGCTGCTCATGGCGGCCCGCACGTCCCCTATCTGATCGACGTTGTGGGCGTCCCCGACCAACAAGTTGCTGCCGATCAGCGGGCGAAAGCGTAGCGCATGGGGCGGCTGCGGGTCAGGGTCCAGTTCGAGGGCGGCGAGATAAAGGCTGAAGGCGGCGACCCGTATGGCCGCCTCGCTTAGATCTACTCCGTAGATCTGCTGATAGAGCGTTGATCGTATAAATTGCCGCGTCACCGGTTGCTGGCCAACGCGCAGGAGCACTAGGCGGCGCAGGGCTTCGACAAGAAACACGCCAGACCCACACGTCAGGTCCAGAACCGACTCGGTGCCTTTCAGTCCCTGCATCACCTCATCCAACACGAGCGAGACGAGGGATACACGCGTATAATGCACTCCGTCCCTAGCCGCCGCAGTCACCCCCCGACCGCTGGACGGAGGCTCGGCATGGGCGAATTGCTCATAGATTGAGCTGATTACTTCGACTGGTATGACATCGAACTGGTACGGAAAGAAGGACGTTTGTCGAGTCTGAGGATCAACGGCCTCCAGAAAGTCCGAGACACGCGCAAGATGGCCGGCGCGCGGTGCGCGCCCGACCGACCTCGTCGGAAACATATCGCCATTGAAGGTCTCGGTTAGCCAAGTAAAAAGGCATCTCGTCGAACGGGCGTCGCGCAGGATGGGCGGCAGAGAGTTATACCCGCAGAGCTTCTTTAGCCGAGCTGCATTGACGATGTCGCGATCGATAAGGTACTGCGTGAAGATAACCCGACCGATGAGCGCCTGCGCGGAAGCTCTGTCGAGGTCGTCTCCGACGAGATCTCGTTCCAGGTAGCGCAGGTCTGATAAGAGCTTTTGATCGACGGTCGTCTGGCCGTCGACTGCCTCTGGCGTGAGCCAGAACTGGCCAGTTTCCAATGATAAACGGCCGGCCAAACGATCGAGTTCCTCCAATTCTCCTTCTATATTCTGGAAAGTCTGAATGAGATGGGTCTGCGCATCATCGTTGGAAACCGGCGTGCCGAAGCCGTTGTAGAGGTCGATCCGCGCTGGCGAAATGACCCATAAAAGCGGAGCAAAGCCCTCGTTCCAGATCTCACGTCGCCAAGCACTGACCAGCGAATTGTCCGGCAAGGTCGCCTCAAACTTGAAATACACGGAAAGTGCAGATGGACTCCGCCAAACAGCGTCCGGTGAGAAATCGCGGCCGCGGCGCAGACTTTGAGCGCCGTTTCCCAGTCGCAGACCGGGAGCAGGTTGGCCGTCTGGTAGATAACCGGTCGCTGCCAAGACGTGCTCAAGCGACGGGTTCATGCTTTCCCCACAATTTGTGAAGCCAATGGCCGCATGGCTGAGCTGCTCCGCTGGCACAGCGCCCGGATGAAACGATTGTACCGCGGTGGCGAAGAAAAAGCGAACATTGCCCCCGGTGGTGGTGGTGGTGCCCAAAGAATGCGACTACGCACCGAGTTTTTCACCATTTGCGGGCTCGCTTGACGATAATGCGATAGCTGTCATCCAATTGCGGTCCCATGAGCATTAAAGCCGCTAGGCGGCGGGCCACCTCGGTGACGTACCGCGCCTCATCAACGTTCAGGCTCCTGCCGAGCAGTTCCTTCTCCCGATAGCTCAGCCACTTCTTGATCACCGCATACCCGCTGATGGTATGGTTCCAGAGGTTGACGGGGATGTTTCGCCAGCAGACGCGCTCGTTCAAGTACACGTCCATGGTTCTCTCGCCCAGAATGGTGGCAGATTCGCCGAGTGCTTTGGCCTCCTGGAGTGTGTAGGGGCGTTCGATCACCTTGCCTTTGCCCGGCATCGTCGCCCCCTCCTTTCCTGCATGCCCCCACCCGGCGGTAAGCTCAAGATCACCGTCGTCAGGATTCACCTCTCCTTTACCATTGCGCTCAATCACGGCGATACAGTGGAGTTGGCTGCGGATGGGGGCCTCACTGATGCCATGCACTTTGCAGTCAATGTCCAAAAGCGTTGCTACTTCACGCCCCAGCTTTGCCGAACATTTGAGCGATTGGACATCGGAGGGAAGCGGAATGCGGGGCCAGTCTTGCCGAAGCGCGCCTTGGTTTTCGGAGCGGTAGGCCGGGGAATGCAGGACCGCGATGACGTGGAAAAAAGGCATTTCGTGCGACGCACCGACCGAAGCGAGGAATTCTGCTGCCTTCGCGGAAACATTTGGATGCGACTGAGCATCCCCGAGAAGGTCGCCTGCCTTATGCAGCAAGAGTGGAAAGAAATTCGAGAATCCGTTCCCCAAATTGTCCGCTACGATTGACGTGACGTAGCCACGGTCAAAAGCAGCCATTGGCTGCTTTTGCCTGGCTTCTATATAGGGGGTTCCGGCGTGGACGTTTGCAAAGTAGTCGGGAGACCTCCTCCCGAGTAGGCCGTATTCCTGCTCCCAGTAGATCCAGCGAAAATCAAAAGGCCGGTAACAGTAGCGAACGAAGTATTCGTGCTTGAGGCCCCGTTTGATCAAGGCGGCACGAATGGCGGACGCATTGAACTGTTGGGTACTTTCCAGCGCCTTTGGACACAACCTTGCCATTTCCGAATCGGAAACTGCCGAATCAAAATATGCCCGCATTCGCTCCGATAAGGCTTCCCGGTCGATATCGACAACAACCTCGTCGCGCTTTGACTGCACACCCGGAAAGGAAACGGGCAGAAGGTCCGTGAGGAGAGGCCATTCCAGATAGCTCGTCCCCACTGTCATCTCACAAAATGGTAGGCCCAAGTCGATGGACGGGTGAATCTCATCATAGAGGGAAATGCCGTCATTTTCGGCGGAGACCAGCAGGTCAGTCCGCTTCGTCTTTCCCCAGAGATGACGGAATCGCACAGCGTCCGTACCATTGGCCTGGGCGCGGCGCACCATTAGTGCAACGGCCGTTCCCACCTGAATCCCCTCACGATTGAACTCCGTGGAGAAGACGCTCGGATCCGACAGGCCTTGTGGCGTAAGCTTGCCGGTCTTGTACTTGTCACCGTTGAGGCAGTCGATCCAGATGCGATCAAACGCCTCCATGTAGCGCTCGCGCATGCCGGTGTACGAGAGGCCGTCAAGCCACGAATAGTTCGAAATGAAGCAAACGATGCCCTGCCCGGTCTTCTCGACTATCCGCCTCTCGGCCATGCGATAGAAACGAACATACAGCTCATTGAGCCCCTGTCCTTGCGGCGCAGGAGCCTTCTTTGTCGTCTTGTAGGCGAGTGAGAGGTCTCTCTCTTCCTCGACATGGGCGATGCCCGCGAAGCCGTTGTAGGGCGGATTGCCCAGGATTACGAGGATGGGAGTTTCACGCTTCACACGGTCAGCCGCGTCCCGCTCCTCCTCCAATTCCACGAACGGCAGCTTCTTGGGCTGTTTCGGGGGCTCCCAGCCGGTAAGCGCGTTTGTGAGATAGACTCCTACCCGCTCCTTCTTCTTTTCCGACAGGGGCGCACCATGGTGCTGGAGCATCAGGCCAATCTGCAGATGGGACACCACGAATGGTGCCGGCAGCAGCTCGAAGCCAAAAACGCGCTCCGTCGCAGCTTTTTTCAGATCCGTTCCCATCAGCGCGTCGCCGGCCGCTTCGCTCAGCGTCTTAGCGATGCGATTTAATACTTCCACCAGGAAGGCCCCGGTACCGCAACAGGGATCAAGCACATAGACGTTCGGGTCTGCCAGCCCAGTAGGACGGCCCAGTTCCTCGCGTAGCACGCGATCCACCCGCTCCACCATGTACTGCACGACCTCGCGTGGGGTGTACCAGACGCCCAGTTCCTTTCTCAGCTCGGGATCGAATGATTCGAGGAACGGCTCGTAGAAATACTGCACAGCCGCGCCTTCATCAAACGACGCGAAGAATGAAGCCCGATCCACGCGGTTGAGCACTGAACAGGCCCAGTCGAGGACCTCGGGCAGGTTCAGGTGTTCGAGTTGTCCCGGATCGGCCACTTCCCGGAAAAGCTTGCGGATAATCGGAACCGAAAGGTAGTAGTCCGCCAGGCGCCAGTCGAACCGCGCTTTCTTGTCGGTCGGCGGGTGGCTCTTGCCCCACAGCACCCATGCGGAGAACATTCCATAGAAAAGCGTCTGCACGAGGGTTGACCGGAAGAAATGCTCGCCACGCGGCGCGTCGAACTTCATCCCCAGAGCTTCCTCCAGAGCCACGCGTATTGTTGCAAGCGCCGGTAGGCGCCCCTCCTCTACCCGGAACTTCGCTTCGCGCGCATAGGACGCAAGAAACCAAGCGACCTCCTCGGGCGTGGCAAGCATTGCCGTATTGAGCAGAACCCGTTTAAGGAACTCGTGAAAGCTCTCCGACAAACGCTCGGCGGAATTCTTGGAGAGGCTAGCTGCCTTCCAGAACTGACTTTCGGACGGAGCGAGCCGATAGGTTTCAAGCTTGACTGGCTTTCCTTCCACGTCTTGCCCGATGAGCACAAAATCACGGTAGTTGGTGACGAGCACCTGGCGGTACTTCCCCCAGTAGCGAGTGACCTGCTCTCCTTGAGCGACGACCCAGGCATCCTCGGCGGTTCCTTTTACCTCAATGACACCTCGCGAAGGGATGGTTCCCTGCGGGATTTCCTCGGCGGATCGTCGCTGGATTTGGTCGGCCGAGAACAGACCACCATCAGGAATGCCCGCGCCGCGGTTCTTCAAATTGATGATGCACCGCACTCGCGGCTTTAGGTTCTTGCCAATTCCGTTGAGGAGGTTCGAGAGCGCTGGGTAATAGGAGGTTTCCTTGACCGCGCTGCCGGAGGCGCGAATTTCGTACAATTCGCGCAAGTACTCTTCCAGTAGGTTCATGGCCGCCACCTGCCCGTAAAAGCCGGTTGGTCGCGGAAGCGATACACGCATTTCCATGCTCTACTCGACATGCTTCGCTTTCAGGGCGGCAAAAGCTTCGTAGAGAAGTTGGTTCAGCTTCTTGTTGTGCTGGGCAGCGTAGGTCTTGAACTCACGACGAAAATCTGCCGGGACCTTGAAGTTAAGCGGCGTAGGGCTTTCCGACAGAAGCGTGGTCGCTTTCCCTGAGGATCGCGCTTCGTTCTTTAAGGCTCTTGGGGCCTTCGGCATATTCGTTTGGCCGCCTTTCCCGTGGCTTTGCAGCCGCGTCGAAACCGGTACCACTCAGCCCGTACTGAAGCATAGTATCAAAAGCACGAAAGAACGCAATCGTGATTTCGTGTTGGCAAGATCGCACCGCGCTCCCCGACGTGCCGTCGGCTACGGTGCGGCATGCGCGCGTTTGTGCTGCAATTTCGGGAACCGCGCCACGAATGCGTTACGGATTTCCTGCCAAAGCGCTTCATCGAGAGCATGGCGGCACTTGACGTCGTTCAGAACCCGATACCCAGCCTCCCTGCGAGCGTCGGCGAGTGCCTTCTCCAACGCCGCCACCTTGTCACGCCGAGATCGGTGCTCGTCGTGGTCGTCCGTATCGGGGAAAATCGGACCATACGCAACCATCTCAAAGGATTCGCACCCTTCAGGTTCAACGCCCTCTTTTGCCAAGTGACGGCGGAGCGCGTTGGCGCCCCGATTGTGGCCTAGATGCTGGCTCAGTCGGTTGAACGGAGATTGTGCATTCGCCGACGAGCTGTCGCCTGTGCGGCCCACGTAGATCATCGGGTCTCGTGCGCCCGGCTTCACCGTCCAGACGTAAAGCCAGAAGCCGCGCATTAGGAAAGCGCCGCTGAATTCGAGGTCTTGAAGGCTGCGCATTCTCGGGTTCCTTGCCTGGACCATCAATTTTAGCTTTGGAGCGGGATGGGAGGGCGGGTATTTCCTAGCCCGCTTCTCTCTCATCCCATCAATCTTGGGTAAGGCTTGTCGTTGCTCTGGGATTTTACCCACTATGCTGCGGTCGCGCTGGCGCGCAACTTCTCCTGCAATCCGGCTCCCCGGCTGGCGCTGACCCCAGTTGATCTCGTCTAGCGATTGAGAACGGTGTGCTCTGCCCGCCCCTGCGCCCTTTGGTGCGGCGCTGGCTCACGCGGACAACCGCCGCGCCCTGGCGGCACTGCGGGCTTCTGCTTTCTTGGCTCCCCCAAAACGCTGCGCTGGTCCCCCCAAGAATGCAGCCCTTGGCCTTGGGAGCGGCCCGCTTCGCCTCGGGCGCCCCGCACCAAAAGCTTCGGGGCAGAAAAAGGAGCACACCATGAATTCTCAAATCATCACCACCGAGTCCACTTCCACCTTCCAGCCCCAGCCCGGCTCGGCCCTTCCGGCAGAGACCACAGGCGGCGCGCCCTATGGCGAGACAAGGGGCGCTGAGAAAAAGAGCAAAACCCAAATTCTCTGCGAAGAGGCGATCCAGCGGCTGGCCGATGCGCTGGCGAGCGGCCAAAGCGACGCCATCAAGACCTACCTCGGCGTCATGGCGCGGTTTCATCACTACAGCTTCTGCAATCAGCTTCTGATCCTCGCGCAACGGCCAGAATCAACCCACGTTGCCGGATACCAACGCTGGCAGGTGTTGGGGCGGCAGGTTCGCCAAGGGGAGAAGTCCATCCACATTCTGGCCCCGGTGGTGAAAAAGCGGCAGGAACCGGAGGACGGGCAAGAAGGCACATCGCAGCGGCTGTGCGGCTTCCGCGTGGCCTATGTGTTCGATGTGGCGCAGACGGTGGGGAAACCCCTGCCGTCCGCGCCGCAGGCGCAAGGCGATCCGGGGGCGAACCTGGAAGGCATCAAGGCGCTGTATGCACAAAAGGCCATCGTGCTGGAGTACAAGGACAACCTGGACGGCGCGGAGGGATTGAGCGCCAAGGGCACGGTCTACGTGCTGGACGGACTGGAACCGGCCCGCGAATTCGCCGTGCTGGTGCATGAACTCGCCCACGAACTGCTGCACGTCGGCGAACGGCGGAAGCAGCTAAGCCGCAAGGTCAAGGAAACCGAAGCCGAAGCCGTGGCCTACGCGGTGGGGTTGTCGGTTGGGCTGGACATGAACACCGCCTCCGCCGACTACATCAGCCTCTACGACGGCGACCGCGACACCCCTCGCGAATCGCTCGAATCCATCACCCGCGTTGCCTCCCAAATCCTCGCGGCGCTGACCGAGACGAAGGCCAACTAGCGCCCCAATCCATCCGCCTGTTGCGGTCCTGCATGACGGGACCGTAATGGGCCGGGGGAGGCATGCCATGATTCGAGCCCATGAACACATCCGGCAGATGCGCGGCGGTTCACAAGCCCAGCTTTTTTCCGACGGCAACGGCGGCCAATGGGTCGTCAAGTTTCTCAACAACCCCCAACATCCGCGCGTGCTCGTCAACGAATGGATCGCCTCCAGTCTTGCCCGCGTCATCGGCCTGACCGTGCCGGACTTCGACATCATGGACGTTGCGGCAGACGTGATCGAGCGAAATTCCGCGCTGGCATTTCGCTATGGCGGCAGGCTGGAAAAGCCCGTGGCCGGGCCGGCATTCGCATCGAAGGTACCGACCAGCGGTCTCGACGCCCCCACCTACGACTACCTGCCCGAAGCCGGATTGGAATTGGTCCACAACCTGACCGAGTTTCCCGGCGTGCTGGCCGTGGACAAGTGGCTGTGCCAATGCGACGGGCGGCAGGTGGTGTTCTGCCGCCCCAGGGCGCGCGCGCGCCTGCGCGCCTACTTTATTGACTGGGGCTTCGTATTCAATGCCGGTGACTGGTCATTCCCGGACAGCCCGCTACGCGGCGTCTACTCGCGCAACATGGTTTACCAAACCGTCACAGACTGGCAATCCTTCGAGCCGTGGCTGTCGCGGATCGAGCGATTCCCGGAAGCCAGATTGCAGGCGATCATCGCCGCGATCCCGTCCCAATGGGCGACCGGCGACGAACTCGACCGGCTGCAAGCGGCAATCCTCGACCGCCGCTCCAAGGTCCGCGACTTGATCGAAACGGTACGCCTCAGCCCCCGCGCCCCATTCGAGAATTGGGCCAGCCGAGGCGTCGCAGCGCAGGGCCTTCAGCCACAGGCCGCCTGACGGACGCAACCATCGCTTCCGTCGGTACTCCAGAGTATTTAGGACACTCAGATGTTCGCAATTGCCCCGTGGATACCGGAAGTGGAGTTTACAAGATTGGTTCCGGGAATATCGTCTTCGGATTGTACTTTTTCATTTCCTCCACTTCGGCTGGAGTCTGATGGGGGAGATGGCGAATGAATTGGACCAACATCCAAAGTTTATTGTCCTCATCGTCGGGCCACGCCGGCATCCCGCTCATCCGGATGCCATTGCGTATCGAGTAGAACAATGCGCCATCGCTCATGGACTGAGACCCGAACCGCATGTCAGGTGGTTTCGGGTAGAGGTCGTTGCCAATATTCGTCCGACCATCGCCATTGTTGTCATGGCAAACCGCACAATGGGCGGCGAAATGCTTTGATGCCATGACCAGATTTTCCGGACTTGCAGGCAATGGATCAACCATCGCGGCGCTGTCGCGGGGAATCGCCATGGTGCGCGCCATGGTGGCCAGTTTCGCTTCGAGGGCGGTGGGCTGAGCCGATGCGCTAAAACCGCGCGCGCTTTTCACCCAGAGCCAGCCCAGGCAGGCGGCGATCAGGGTGAGCACGATGATGCCGAACCCAATCAAGCGCCGCGTCATTAACGTTCCTTTCCGAGCCGGACCCGCAAAAACACGGTCAGCCCCTGGGGATGTGGCCCATAGATCGGTGTCAGAATCGGCGGCGTCTGATACAGCGTCCATTGGGCGCCGATTGCCGGGGAAAGCCAGGGTGTAGTCAATATATCGCGGTCGTAGCCAAAGCTATATTCCTGAATTCGCGCCAGGAAGGTTTCAACGAAGCTGCTGGGTTCTGGGTTTTCGCCCAACAGCAGTTCATTCGATTTGTCCACGTTCTCGACCCTCGTCCAGGCGTGGTTCCGCCCCAGAAAGCCAAGGTCGGATTCCAGCAGGTAGCCATTGAAAATATTGCGCCCGCCCACATCACGCGTGCGGCCCCAGATGACCGCGTTGGCCCAGTTGCCGTGCGTTAGGGGCCGGTTGTACATCAGCGAAGCAGTCATCCGGAGTTGTTCTTCGTGCGGGTTCAACGCCTCCGGGCTCTTGATGTGTGCCAGAGAAAACTGTCCGCTCCAGTCAGCAGCGGGATTGACGGTCAGACGGGTGCTGAAGGAGTCGAGGGCGCCGTACTGGATCGCCCAACGATTTTCATCGGGTTCGCGTCCGTGAAAGGCGGAGCCTTCCCAACGAAGCATTCCATAACTGGCGCCCAGCGTCACCACGTCGGCGGCGATGTGGGTTGAATCCTCGAGGTGGTGGCCGAGGGGCGCGATGGGATCATCGGCGGCGGCGGCGCGATGGGGAAAAGCAGTGGGGCCGATGGCGGGATCGCCCATGGGGGCAACATACAGCGACAACCCGCCATGTTCGCCGATAGGGAGGTCGTACAAAGCGGCCAGTTCCATGAAGAAGTTGTGGGGATGCTGGCCATCCACAATCGGCAAGCCGAAGGCGGTTTCTCCGGTCTGGAACAGTTCCGGATAACGCCTGTCGGTGATCGTCAACGGCTCAAGGCTAAGCATGGAGCGCAGCGTCAGCCTTCCCGGACCCAACGAACGCATTGCCATACCCATAAGCCAATTTGTGGAAAAGAACTTGTCTTCTCCGCGCGGCCCGGTCTGTTCCTGCTGGGTCAAGAACGCGAGTCCATGGGCCATAAAGGTCCATGGCCCATGCGTGAACATGAGCATCGGCTCGGGGGTCGAGGAGGGTTCGACACTGGTGCCAGAACCGTTATTGGCGAGAAACGGGTTGGCTGTCGGCGTCATTCCAGGCATTGCCATGCCCGCAGGCATTTGCATGGCGGGCGGGGCTTGAGGTGGCACAGGATTCTGCGCCACCAACGGCAGCGACAAGGTGAATGCCGACAATAAAAGCATTACGGTCTTATTTAAAATTCCCGACATAACAGAACTCCTCTCAATAAAATGCGGCCCGATGAAAAGGCGGATAACGGCCCGACTCGACGGCAGTCGAGTCCCGTTTCGCCGATGGGTTATTGAAGGAGTGGATTCTAAACGCGCAGAACGGTCGGGAGATTGGAATCCGATGTGGCGCTCGCCAAGCTCGGCTGGGCAATCACTGAGCTACCGACGAAATTCGGCGTGATCAACGGAGGGGCCACCACAGCGGCAACCTGCGAGGTTGGCGGCAGGCCATACGGATGTTCGACCCGAGGCAATATGGCGTTTCCGTGAGAAATCAGGCAACATGCATGCGGCTGCGATCCAGGCGAATTGGAGGGACTCCTTCCGGGATCACGTTTCGGTAAAGGGCCGCCCGGCATCTCGCAATGCGCCATCGCGCCAGCCAGCCGCTGAGTGGAGGAGATGGGGGCGGCCTGAACACCGACGTCGTTCATCAGGGTCGGGCAGACACATTGGCCAAAAACACATGCCACCAGCACCAACGTTCCGATTTGAGAAACGCGCCCCCCGAGGAATCTCATGGTCATTTTTAGGATGCACGATCTTTTGCGCGGCGCGCACGGCGACTCATCATGAAGAAAAACACGGGCACGAGGATCAATACATGGATGGCGGAGGTGATGATGCCGCCGACGATGGGGGCGGCGATTGGCTTCATCACATCGGAGCCTACGCCGTTCTCGGCCAGGATGGGAAGCAAGCTGGCCAGCACCACGACCACCGTCATGAGTTTGGGACGCAGGCGATGGACGGCGCCCGCGATCACCGCCGCTTCAAGGTCGAGATCACCGCGCGCCGCGAACTCTTGCCGCGCCTCGCGAAGGTACACCAGCATGACAACTCCGGTTTCGACGGCGATGCCGAACAGCGCAATGTAGCCCACAAAAACAGCGACGCTGAAGGGGTAGCCCAGCCACCATTGCAGTAGGAGGCCGCCGCTCAGCGCATACAGGGTTGGCACTAGCAACATCGCCGCCTCGAGGGCGGAGCGGAAAATCATGTAGAGCAACACGAATATAACGAGGAACACCACCGGAATCACCAGTCGCAGCCGTTGCTGGGCTGCGACTTGCAGCGCGTATTCACCGGACCACTGGAAGCTGAAGCCGGCCGGCAGTTTCAACCTGGCGCGCAGCGCCTCGTCAGCGCGCTTCACCAACCCGCCGTAATCGTTGCCGGCCACATCCAGGAACATGTACCCGGTGAGTTCGCCGTCCTCGTCGCGGATCATCGCCGGGCCGCGCGATATCGAGAGGCGCGCCACCTGCGAAAGCGGCACGTCCGCTCCGGTCGGGGTGCTCAGCAGAACCTGTCCCAATGCGGGCAAGTCATCCCGATAGTCGCGGGCATAGCGGACATCTATGGGGATCCGCTGCCGCCCTTCGAGCGTCTCGGCGATGTCGGCGCCGCCGATAGCGCTCGACACCACTTGCTGTACGTCGGCGACACTCAACCCGAAGCGGGCGATCTGGGCACGGTCGGGCGTGACATTAAGGTACAACCCATCGGCGACATGTTCGGCAAAGGTCGACTCCACGCCTGGCACGGTGGCCAGCACCCGTTGGATGCGGGTTCCCAGCGTTTGGATCCCCTCCAAGGTCGGGCCTTGAATCTTCAGGCCGATCGGAGTCTTGATGCCGGTGAGTTCCATGTCCAGCCGGTTTTGGACGGGCATGGTCCAACTGTTGCTCAAGCCGGGAAACTGCAACTGCGCGTCCATGGCCGCGATCAATTTGGTATAGGTCATGCCCGCCGGCCACGCGGAACGCGGCTTGAGCATGATGGTAGTGTCGAACATTTCGAGGGGCGCGTTGTCGGTGGCGCTGTTAGAGCGGCCCGCGGTTCCGAATACGCTGACGACCTCAGGGAACCCCCGTAAAATGCGATCTTGCTCCTGCAATAAGGTTGCCGCCGGCGTTACACCGAGGCCCGGCAGTGCTGTCGGCATGTAAACGGAAGAGCCTTCGTACAGCGGCGGCATGAATTGACTCCCGAGGTGAAAAACCAGCGGCAACATGGCCAAAGCGAAGGCGAGGTTGCCGAGGATCGTCAGCCAGCGGTGATGCAGGCACCAGCGCAACACCGGCAGGTATGCCGCCTGGGTAATCCGCGAGATCGGATTGCGCTGCTCGGGTCGCAAGCGGCCGCGGATCAACAACAGCATCAGAATCGGCACCAGCGTTACCGCCAGGATCGAGGAGAAGCCAACCGCCAGCGTCTTGGTCCACGCGAGCGGGCGGAACATGCGCGCCGACTGCGCCTCTAACAGGAATACCGGAAGGAACGAGGCGACGATAATCAATAACGAGTAGAAGAGCGCCGGCCCGACCTGTTTGGCCGCATGCAGCAGTATTGCAGTCCGCTGGGGCGCGGTTATCTTCCCGGTTGGGAATGATCCCGCCGCGGCTTTGACTTGTTCCTCGGCGAGGTGCCGATACCCGTTCTCGACCATGACAATAGATGCGTCCACCAACACACCGATCGCCAGCGCGAGGCCCCCGAGGCTCATGATGTTGGCGCTGATATGCAGGGAGGCCATGGGCAGGAAGGTCGCGATCAGCGCAATCGGCAGCGCGATGACCGGGATTAGCGCCGAACGAAAGTGCCACAGGAAAACCAGGATCACGAGGCTCACGATCACCGCCTCTTCAATCAGGTCGCGTTGTAGGGTGGCGATTGAGTCCTCGATTAGGCCCGAGCGGTCGTAGGCGGTTTTGATGGCAACTCCGGGCGGCAAAGATTGCCCCAGCGCGGCGATCTTCTGCTTGATGCCGCGGATCACATCCAACGCATTTCCGCCTTGACGGGCAACGACGATGCCGCCGACGGTTTCACCGTCGCCGTTCCACTCGGCGATGCCCTCGCGCAGGTCGGGGCCAAAGCTCACCGTGCCAAGGTCTCGCAGCAGTACGGGAACGCCGCCGCGCACCGCGACGGCCACTTGTTCGAGGTCATTAAGCGACTGGACGTAGCCCAGGCCGCGCACCATGTACTGTGCACCGCTCATCTCCAGCGTTCTCCCACCCACCTCGTTCGTGCTGGCTCGCACTCGCTCAATGACGGTGTCGAGGGACACGCCGTATTCGCGCAGTTTTTTCGGGTCAAGCGCCACCTGGTATTGGCGTTCAAAGCCGCCAATCGTGGCCACCTCGCTGACGCCGGGAACAGTCTCGAGCTGATAACGCAGGAACCAATCCTGCAACGCGCGCAGGTCGGCGAGGCTTTGGCGATGACTGGAGTCCACCAGTGCATACTCGAACACCCAGCCGGCGCCGGTGGCGTCCGGCCCAATCACCGGATGCACGTTGGCCGGCAACGCGCCTGCCTGCTGATCGAGGTACTCCAGCACGCGCGAGCGCGCCCAATAGAGATCGGTTCCGTCTGCGAAGACCACTGTGACGTAGGAATCGCCGTCCATGGTCTGCGCCCGCACCGCCTTCACGCGCGGCGCGGCGAGCAGCGCTGTGACCAGCGGGTAGGTCACCTGATCTTCGATAACGTTCGGCGGCTCGCCCGGCCAGGCGGTATGCACGACCACCTGCACGTCGCTGATATCGGGAAGCGCATCGAGCGGGATATGGCCTAGCGACCACACGCCCGCTAGGACCAGCAAAAGTACGGCAACGAACACCAGGAAGCGATTGCGGGCGCAGCCGTCGATGATGCGCTCGATCATTACATGCCCCCTTCGGCGCGCAGCCAGCCCTGTTGGCGCGCGACAATTTGGCCGGTCTTGGTGGCCACTATCGTTACCTGCCAGTTGCCGCCGCTGCCCAAACGGCCTGAGCCTTCATACAGGCCGCCGCCCCGGTCAGAAAGCGTGACGGTGGTTTTCATTGCTGCCATGCCCATTGCCGGCATTGCCGGCATGAACAGGGTCAACGTCACCTGTGCCCCGGCAATAGGAACGCCACCGGTACTGGTGAGGCGCACGCGGAAAGCGTTATCGCCCTTGCGGGCCGGTGTAGGCGCAGTCGTCAAGGTGATCTGTGCCGAAGCCACAGGCGCGGCGGCCGGAGCCGCATTTGCCCCCACTCCCGGCGGGGGCGGCGCGAAGCTGCCGGCCGCTTCCGCCAAGCTGCTCTCCGAAGCGATAAGGAAGGCCGCCGACGTGGCCACCCGGTCGCCCGGCTTCAGCCCTTTGCGCACGACAAACTGGTCGCCCACCTGCGGACCGAGTTCAACCGGTTGCGGTTGGAACCGGCCTCCGCCCTCATCTATGAACGCCAGCGCCCCAATTCCGTTCTGCAGCACGCCACTGGCGGGGATTACCAGTTGACGGCCCATGGCGACGGCAATCGTTGCGTCCCCATACATCCCGGGCGCCAGGGCCAAGTCAGCGTTGGGCAGCACTAGGCGCACTTGGCCGGTACGGCTGGCCGCATTCACCTGCGGCACGATGAAGTTCACCTCGGCTGGAAATTTCCGGTCGGGAAACGAATCCATCGTGACGGTCGCCGCCTGGCCGACGCGAATGCGCCCCAGATCGTTCTCGTTGACTTCGGCGTAAACCCAGATCGGTTGCAGTGCTGCGAGGGTATACAGGCGCGTACCGGGCTCAACCCGCATGTTGGGCAGCGCCTGGCGGTCGGTGACAATGCCCGATTCCGGCGCCGTCACGGTGAATTGCTGTTCGGCCACATGCGTGCGTTCCAGACGCGCGATCTCGTCGGTTGGCACCTGGAGCTGCGCCAGACGCGCCCGCGCGTCGTCGAGCAGCGCGGCGGCGTTGGCGGCAACGCCGGCAACCAAGCTCGAAGCCAGCGCATCGCGGTTCCGCGCGGCGAAAAGATACTCCTGTTCGTCAGCGTAGATGTCGGGGCTATAGACCGTGAACAACGGCTGCCCACGTTCAACGCGTTGATACGTGGTATCGGCGAACACCTGCTCGATCCAGCCCGCGTAATGCAGCTCGACCACCACTTCGGTGGCCTCATCCTGGGCAACGCTTGCCACTGCCGTCACCTGGTCCTGAATCTGGCGATAGTCGGCCACACTGGTGGTGACGCCAAAGGTCTGCAATCGTTGGCTCAATGGGGTTTGAGCGGCGGCGACGCCGCCGGCGATCAGGGCCATGGCGATAAGGAAGCTTGGTACCTTACGCATGGGGTACCCCCGTGAGCGCCTCGATGACGCTCAATGCGGTCTCATGGTCGGCCAGCGTATGCCAATACTGCTGTTGCAGATCGAGCGCCTGCCGCCATGCGCTCAGCCAGGAATTCAAGTCGCCTTGTCCGTTGGAATATGCGGTTAACGCCGCCTGCGTTGCCGCCTGCGCCTGAGGCAACAGCCCATCGTGATCGATCTGGAGGACCTGCTCGTCGCTTTGCGCGGCCAGCCAGCGGTCGGTCAGGGTAAAGCGATCCTGTTGCAAGAAGTCCTGGTACCCGGCCTGTGCCGCCGCATGCTCGGCCACGGCCTGATCCACGGTGGCTTGGCGGCTCGCGCGATGAAAGACGGGCAAGCTCATGCCCACCGTCCACTGGTAGTAGTCGGGAAAGCCGGGGCCGGTGCGTTGGTACATGTACTGAGCGTTGAAATCCGGCTTGAAATCCTCTTTGGCTAGCGATGTGACCTCGTCCGCGCCGGCAATCCGTGCTTGCTGGCCGGCCAGTGCGGGGTCTCCCGAGGGCAGCGCCGCCAGCAGCTGCTCCTCCGATTGGCTCAGGTGCGTCTCAACGAGCGGCTCCGCCGTGATCGCCGGCGAACCCGGAGGCCGATTGAGCAGGGCGCGCAACGCCGCCTGCACTGATTCGCGCTGCTGCTGCTCGACCGCCAGATCGCGCAGCAGTTGCGTCTGCTCACGCTGTCCGGCCAATACGTCGGCTTGCGATACTTGCGCTGTGCGATACCGTACCTCGGCGAGCTGCTCGGCCTGCTCCAGCGCCGTACGCTGCTCGTCGAGAACCTTCAGGGCCTCATCCAGGTACGACAGTTGGATGTAGGCAGCCGTGACTTGCTCCGCGACGGCCCGCCTCGCCCGCTCCCAATGCGTGCGCAGCGCGTCGGCGTTGGATTGTGCAATGGCCGCCTGCAACCTCAACTTCCCCGGGTACGGGATGGCCTGGGAGACGCCGACGCCGACGTAGGCGAAATTGCTACTCTCGAAGCCGGCGAACGGCAGCGGGTTGCCCACGCTCATCTGCTGCACCGTGACCTGCGGGTCGGGCAAGGTTCTGGCGGCAGCCACGCCATGTTCAGCAGCGTGCCAGGAGAGTTCCGCCGCGCGGACGCTCGCATTGTTTAGCACTGCTTCCGCTTCTAGTTGCGGAAGCGGTGTCGGCGCCTGTGCCGCCGCGCCGCCGCCGACCAAACAAAAAGCCAGAATGATTTTCAGACCAGGCAATCGCATGGAATCCCCCCATCGAGCAAGCAAAGTCATACGTCCGCGAAGGCGCGAGCCTTCGTAGACGCAAAGCCGCGATTCGTCTGGAGGGTCCTAAATCAGCAGGCTGGAGTTGATCTCGTACAGCGGAGAAGATCGAGGCGGAGAGATATCGGGCTCAAGAGTACACTCGGCAACCAGCACGGTCGCATCGCAACCCGGAATCGCCGCCTGCGAAGCGACGGTCTGCGAACCAGGTATCACGCCGGCCGCGCGCGATGTGAGCGATGCGACGGGAATCCTCGCGGCGACACTTTGCCGGCAGCAATTTCCGTGCCCACTTTGGGGTCCCCGCATGCACGCGTTGTGCATGTTCCGGCAGCAGGCCATCGTGTCCGGCGCGCTTGCGGAAGACGACTGGCACACAGCTGCCAGCCCCAGAAACGGGACGAGCACCGCGAACGCCAACAACTGCACTAGGAGCCGCCGCATACTTCTCACGATCTTTCGAGTGTACACGCCGCCGCCGCAAAAGTCTGTACTCGTCCAGTAGATGCGTTACAGTTCGGGGTCTTTCGTAGCGCCGCGCTGGAGTTCCTGGAGGAACTCCAGCGGGGTGAGGTAGCCGAGGGCCTGATGAGGGCGGAACGGTGTTATAGGTTTGCTCCCAGGCGCGGAGTTGGCGGTTGAGAGCGGGGAGGCGCCAGTCGGTGGGGGTGATCTCATGGAACTCCTCGGTATGAGTGCGGTTGGCGCGTTCGACGTGGCCGTTGAGCTTGGGCGAGCGCGGGGGCAGGACGAAGAGGCGCAGGCCGAGAGACTGACAGGCGCGCTCGAAGTCGGCGGCGAACTCGCTGCCGCCGTCGGACCTGGAGGGCGCGGATGGGAAAGGGCATGCGGGCCTGGAGGGTGGAGAGGAACTCGGCGGCGGTGGAGATCAAAGTCCATCGGCAGCATCGTTGTCTATCGTTGTCTCTAGCACGCTGGAGAGCTCTTCTCCTGGACGCTCGGGCATGGATGAGACCCGTATGAACAAAACACGCAACAATCCTTCGATTTGGGCTTCAGGACTAGCCCGCAACCGGCGCAGGAGTAGAAAAATACGCAACGATCCGTGGGCATGACCTCGGTAGCGGTATGTCCACATTGTGGGCACGTGATCCTTGTCGTCTTTTCGATCTTGTCGAGTCGTTCGCTCCGCCACGCCCCCATTCGTTTAGCAGCAAGTTTCTGAGCCGGTCCAGGCGCGTTTGACCTCAATACCGATTAGCGGCGTGATCAGAAGGGCCGCGAGGGGATCGGCCCAGTGCCATTGAAATGCGGTGTTGAAGGCGACGCCCACCAGGCCAATCCAGGCGAGATAGCCACATACCGCCGATTGAACCGCGTCTGCACGCAATGTCACATTTGCGTTCGCGCGTGCCAATCGCCGCTTGCGGTCGGCAAGCCAGGGCATAATGAGCGCGGAAAGGCCGAGCACGACAATCCCGATCCAGCTCCTTTCCGCAACCAGGCGTCCGTGCAGACTGAAGTAGCTGGCCCCGATCACCGCGCCAATCAGCAGCATTAGGAGAACGGACGCCAATTTTCCAGTCCAGGGTCGATTGTGGCGGTCATTTCCGGCGGCTAGCCCCAGCACCAGCATAGCCGACACGAGTTCGATCACGCTGTCTCCCCCGAAAGCGAGCAGCGCCACACTGTGAGACAGCCATGCCGCGAACAGGGCAACCAGAGACTCCACCGCCATCCAGATCACACTGAACCACGCCAACACGGAAACCGCGTGATGCACGCTCTGTTGCTGCGCCATTGATTCAGTGTATCGCGATCAACTGTCCCCCGCTTATGCCAATCGACAGCAGCTCAACGCCCGGTTCGGGTTGAACTGCCGCCATATGAAAGCCTACCTGCTGCAGGAGATGCGGGACATCAATTCCAAAAGCACGAAATAGGCTGTGACGGCTGCATCCATGATGGCCTTGTCGCGCCCAAGGAGGTTGAAGCGGATCTCTGCCGGGCGTCCGGCGTGGTGCGTAACAGGTGCCGCTTTGCCCCGCATACGCGCAGACAACACATCTACAAAATCATCTACAGTTCTGGGGCCGCCCGTCGAGCAGGAATTCCCAGATGGACGAAAGCATCCGGCCTCTGCAATCCGGCGGACACAACTACGGGATCGCGATCAAGAGCCCGCCACTCATGCCGAGCGACCGCTCACATGCCCGTGGCCAAAGTTGTAGTCGTAGCCTGGTTCGACGTACCAACCGAACCGATGCTTCCGGGCAGGCCAGAACATGAAGTCCAACACGGCTTCGCCCGCGAGCGAATTCGTAGTCGCACCGAACTGACGGAGATGAACCCATTCCGGACCAACCCCGGCCACGAATTCTACTTTCCGAGACAGCGTCCAAGGCTTTTTGAAAAGCAGATCGGCGTCCCATTCGCTGGAATAATGACGCGTGAAGAGCGGTGAAACTCCCGCCTCAAGCTCCAGCCAGTTCTCGATTGGGGTGACCTCTACGGCGAAGTCGGGACCGGAACTGGCGCCGCCACCGGTTAGGCTCCAGCCGGCGGCCGCTCCAAGTTCAACAATCGCAGCAGGCTCAGCTTCCTGGGCGGCCGACTGCGCGAAGGCATGGCCTGCAGCGAGCAGCAACGATGCAATCAGCAGGAGGTTTTTCAGATTCACCGTGCGCAAATCCCTGTCTGAATTCTACAGGCCATTCGGGGACCGAGCGGCGTCGTTTCCCCTTGACAGCTATTTCTTTATTCTAGTATTGTCGAAGTATGAGGCCGCGTGCCGACGCTCCTGGGATTGCCCGATTCGCCGAGATGTTTTCGGCGATGGGGACGGAACCCAGGCTGAATATCATGCGCTTGCTGCTCTGGGCGCACCCGGAGGGGCTGGTGGTGGGCGACATTCAGGATGAGCTGGACATTCCCGCCTCGACGCTTTCCCATCACCTCGAAAAGCTGAAACATGAAGGGCTGGTTACCGTCCGGCGAGAGGGGACGTTCCTCTGGTACGCGGCCAATTGTGCCGCGCTACAAGAGTTGCTTGGTTTCCTGTTTGCTGAATGCTGCACACGAAACAAGGTCGTCGATCCGGAGCTTGTTACCTGCTGCCGTTAGGGAAAGAAGCCATGGACAACAACATTCGTGAAACCGTGAAGGCGAAGTACGGCGAAGCCGCGATGCGCGTGATCGAAGGCGGGGGCGGCTCCTGCTGTGGCGGCGCGCCGTGCGGCTCCGATCCGATCTCCGGAAATATTTACGATGCGGTCGAAACCGCGCACCTGCCCAGCGAGGCCGTGCAGGCATCGCTAGGCTGTGGTAACCCGACGGCGCTGGCAACATTGCAGCCTGGCGAAGTCGTACTCGATCTTGGCTCGGGCGGCGGCATCGATGTCTTGCTCTCTGCCAGGCGGGTCGGCCCCACCGGGAAGGCATACGGCCTGGACATGACCGGAGCCATGCTGGCTCTGGCACGCGACAGCCAACGCAAGGCGGGCGTTGAAAATGCCGAGTTTCTGGAAGGCGAACTCGAATCCATCCCGCTGCCGGACGGCACGGTGGATGTCATCATCTCGAACTGCGTCATCAACCTTTCCGGCGAGAAGGACCGCGCGCTTGCCGAGGCGTTCCGGGTGCTGAAACCCGGGGGGCGGTTCGCGGTGTCGGACGTCGTGGTGCGCGGTCACGTTCCGGCGGAGATTCGGCGCAGCGTGGAGTTGTGGGTAGGCTGCATTGCCGGCGCCATGGAAGAGTCGGAATTTCAGGAACGGCTTGCGCGTGCCGGCTTTACCGACATCAGCATCGAGCCCACCCGCATTTACCGCGCCGAGGATGCGCGGGAATTCCTCTCCGCTGAAGGCGTTGATGTTGACGCGCTCGCTCCTGCCATGGAGGGGAAATTCATGAGCGCCTTTATCCGCGCCAGAAAGCCACGGGCGTCGTGAGCCTCGCCCGCCGCGTTATAGCGGAGATGGTTGGTACCGCGTTCCTGCTTGCTGCCGTTGTCGGCTCCGGGATCATGGGCGACCGGCTTTCCAGCGGTAATGTCGCCATTGCGTTGCTGGCAAACACGCTTGCCACGGGCGCGATGCTCGTGACCCTGATCCTAACGTTTGGACCCGTTTCAGGGGCGCACTTCAACCCCGCCGTGACGATTGCCGACGCCTCTCAGCGCGGTCTTCCATGGTCCGAGGTGCCGCCCTACATTTTCGCCCAGGTTTGCGGCGCGTTTGTGGGTGTCGGCTGCGCCAACCTGATGTTCGGCGAGCCGGTCTATTTCCTGTCCCACCACGTCCGCGCGGGCGGCGCGCAACTTTTCAGCGAGTTCATCGCTACGTTCGGGTTGCTTTGCGTCATCTGGGGTTGTGTCCGGTTCCGACCGAGTGCAGTGCCGTTCGCTGTGGGCGCCTACATTACCGGGGCGTACTGGTTTACGGCGTCCACGTCATTTGCAAATCCGGCGGTGACGATCGCTCGGGCGGCCAGCGATACCTTTGCCGGCATACGCCCGGCCGACGTGCCGGGGTTTGTCCTGGTCCAGCTTCTTGGCGCTGCCGCCGCCACCGCGCTTTTTCGCTGGATCGCCCCGATCAGGGCCACCGACGCGGCTGCCGTCCTGCTGCCGCACCCGGCGGCACGATTGGAACGGAGCGAATCTTGAGCGATAAGCCAGCCATACGGGTTTTGATCCTCTGCACCGGCAATTCGGCGCGGAGCCAGATGGCGGAAGGGCTCCTCCGCCACGATGGCGGCAACCGGTTCGAAGTCCAAAGTGCAGGTGTCAAGCCATCTGACGTGCGCCGTGAGGCGATTGAGGCTATGGGCGAGATCGGAATTGACATCTCGGCCCACCGCTCCAAGAGCGTGGCCGAATTCTCAGGGCAACCGTTGGATTACGTGATCACGGTTTGCGATAACGCGCGCGAAAGCTGCCCCGTGTTCCCTAGCCACGCGGAGCGCATCCACTGGAGTTTTGATGATCCCGCTGCCGTGACCGGCTCACCGGCGGAGCGGTTGGCCGTGTTTCGGCGGGTCCGCGATGAACTCCGCGCCCGCCTTGGAGCCTTTATCCAAATGCAAAGCTGAGTCGGCTGAGGAGGAAATCATGGAGACCAGCGAAGAGAAGCTCAGGGTATTAATTCTTTGCACCGGCAATTCCGCGCGTAGTCAGATGGCGGAAGGCATCCTGCGCCATGAAGGTGGCGACCGCTTTGAAGTCTTCAGCGCTGGCACCAGGCCCAGCCGTGTCCGGTCGGAGGCGATCCAGGTGATGCGGGAGATTGGGATCGACATCTCCTCCCATCGTTCCAAGAGCGTCGATGAGTTCCGGGGCCAATCGTTCGACCATATCATCACGGTCTGCAATCACGCACGGGAAACATGCCCGAACTTCTCCGGCGTCATCAAGCAATTCCATTGGGCGGTAGACGATCCCTCGTTGGTTGACGGCGGCGAAGAGGAACGATTGATGGCATTCCGCAACGCCCAGGGGCAAGCGGGTGTTCGGAACCCGCCTCCACGGCTGCCGCGAGCATGAGCAGTTCGGTTTCCGTGGAGGCCACGGAGACAACCTGCCGTAACGCGGGATGGCCTTCGGTTAGCAACCAAACTCGGAGCGTGACCTCTTGGACAAGCTTTTCGGTACTCCAGATGAGATTGCCGATGACGATTTGGACATGCTCTACAATGCGATAGCGCCCGCCACTGATCCAGCGGGCATTGTTCATCGGCTCGCCGAGGAGGCCGCGGCCGAATACCGCACCCTAAACTGTCTGCTGCCCGACCACGTGCAGGCAGCGCTCGGCGCGACTCGGGAGGTGAAGAGTCTCGACAACCTCCCCCCATCGAAACTCCGACAGATCGTGGATACGCTCTCCAAACCGTTTGCCGGACCCGTGAGCGATCCAGCATTCGCCTATCGGAACCGGGGTCGAAATCTTGATGCCGAGGATCAGGGCATCATCAACGAGTTGGCCGACGAACTCAGGGAAGACTGGAGTGCTGATGATGATGGCGACGAGGGCAGGAAATGACACCGCCAGCCCAACTCGCAAACTACGTGCCTCGGAAATTCATGGTGACAATCCCGACGGACCTCGTGGCGCTTTGCCGGAGCCTTGGCCTCAGGGTACGCGAGGTTCCCGCCAAAGGATTCGACGGTGCACTGATCCGCAGCAAGGCTGGCCAAAAAGGCATCGTTGCGGTAAAAACGAGCATTCGCGAGGTATCCCGGAAGCGCTTTACGATCGCGCACGAGATCGGGCACTTCATCATTCCGTACCATCGCGACCTCGGTACTTTCTGTGAGGAACGGAAAATCGAGAGCTTCGACAAGGGGGCTGAACCGGGCCGAGATTGAAGCGAACGAGTTTGCAGCAGAGTAATTGCTGCCGAGCGCCGTCATGCAGCAACGCGTCAACCTCGCCGAACTCTCTCTCGTGCAGTTTTCTGCGGTTGCAACCGACTTCAGGACAAGCCTGACGGCCACGGCCCGCGCGTATCTGATCTTGACGAACCTTCCATGTGCGATGGTGTGGAGCACCACTGATGGCGCCCGCTGGTTCGTCCGTAGCGATTCGTTTCGCTTCTCTCTTTCACTTGGAGAACTTCCGGCGAACGGTTCTTTCGCAGCGCGAATTTTCAGGGACGTAGCCGCACCCACGGAGCTTACTCCGGTGCCGGCGGACCTGGCTTGGCCGACACGACGCTGAGTACGCTGATACTCTGCTCGAACACTCTATCGGTCTTCCGGGATACGACGCCGTGCTCACGCTTCTCTGGGCATACAAAATCAAGCCGAGGCCGGCCAGCGGTGACGAGGAAGCCTGGCTTGGTGATCTCGATCCCGAGGATTTCACGTTGAAGCGGCGTCGCCGGCCGAGATAGCTGACGCTATTAACGCGCATAGGGTAGTGCCAGCCTTCGGAGGCGGTGCACAATGCGCATTCGCAAACGCCTGGGTCATCTTGGCGAGGCTCGATTGCCGATCTATGCCGTCAGGCCAGCCGGTGTCGAGTTCCCGGCAACGGTGCCAGGTTCTTTTCGCCGCTGGAGAGCGGCGATCAGGGCGTGAATGATGGGCGACCCTGCGTCCGGCTGGTAGACGATCCCGCTTTCCAGGATTAGGGGCTCGCCTTCGATTCGCTTGAAAGTGACGCCGGGACAGCGAAACTGGTGATCGCATTCACGAACAAACGCGAACCCCAAGCCGCCGACGATGATCGAGATCGCTTCGGCAGGCGTTGTGACCTCCTGGCCGATCGTGGGTTCTGAGTTTTCGCGGGCGAAGGCTTGATGTATCTGGTCGTGCAGTTGTGGACAAAGCCGCTTCGCAACGACAATCATCGGCAAGTGGAGCAGTTCCCGCAGGCGTATTAATCGCGCCCGCGCCAAACGATGCCGCTGTGGGATCGCGACCCATAAGGGCTCGATCAGTACGCGCTGAACCGCGAGGGCGCCGACGGCGATTGGAAGGGTGACGAGGGCGGCGTCCAGCGTCCCGGATCGAACCTGTTCCAGCCCTTCATCGGCGAAAGCGCTGACGAGCGAGAGCCGCACATCCTTGAATTGAGACGTGAACAGCGTCCGGATTGACAAGACAAAGCCGGGGCTCACATACGGCGAATATCCAAGCGAAAACGCACTGGGTCGACTGATTGCCTTGGCCAGGTTCACGGCGCGCTCGCCGTGCAATAGGGCCTGTTTTGCCTCCCGGACAAAAATGGCACCGGCCTCGGTTACTCGCACGGCCTGGTTGGTGCGATCAAATAGCCGGACACCGAGGTCGTTCTCCAAATCCCTGATTTGCCGACTGAGCGGAGGTTGAGCGATGTGGAGCCTTTCCGCGGCCCGACGAAAGTGCAGCTCCTCAGATACCGCCACGACGTAGCGTAGCAGCCGGTGGTCAACACCTGGAAACATGATTGACTCCTCTCCTCGATTTCGCGGCGCGAGCGTGGCTACAGCATCATCCGCACCAGTGACCTTCCGGCCCAGCGCAACGAGCCAGCACGAGAAGCAGCGTCTATTCACATGGTATGCCTCACGCGCATCAGATTCCAGAGTTGGCGAAGCCAGCCTGAGTGGAGCCTTTTGGC
>Ga0134126_10000716_pt1 | contig 41752 bp, 34 predicted proteins | sample KB31752_FD_96881 | JGI IMG/M metagenome (GOLD analysis project Ga0134126, IMG submission 96881) | Terrestrial soil microbial communities with excess Nitrogen fertilizer from Kellogg Biological Station, Michigan, USA - KB3-175-2 | ecosystem: Environmental > Terrestrial > Soil > Unclassified ...
GCGCGAGGCCGCGGCGGCGATGCGCCAGGGGGAGCTGCGCAGCCAGGAGATCGAGGCGGTCGCAAACTTGCCTGCCGAAGCGGACAAGATCGTGAAAATGCTGAAGGGCCCGAAGACGAACGCGCCGCGCGACGCCTTTGCATATTTAGCCTCGCAGACGCCCGCCATGCTGGCGTTCGTCGAGGCGGAGGCACGGAACTCGCGGGCGCTGTCGAAGATTCGTGCCTACGTGCAGAAATGGCGGCCGCTGCACCAGGCCTTGCCGGTCGCGGAGCTGGATTCGCTCGGAATTCCGCGCGGGCCGAAGTTCGACAAAATTTTAGAGAAATTCTTCGAGGCGCAATTGCGCGGCAGAGGACGAACCCCGGAAGAGCGGACGAAAATCCTGCGCCAGCTCGCCGGGATCAAGGAAGAGCCGAAGAAAAAGCCGGAGAAGGAAAAGAAGAAGCCCAAAGGGAAAGATTCCGGCGCGGTTCCGGCGAAAGAGCCCGCCGCGCCCCAGCACGCGAAGCACGAAGGCCCTCATCCGCCCGCCGCCGCGGCACCAGCGCATGGGCGGCAAGCAGCGGCAGCTTCGGGGAAGCAGCCGGCAAAGAAGCGGCGGTAATTCCAGCAGCGAGCGACCAATCAGCAGATGCTGTACGGGTAGGGCGGACTGTAACTCCTCGGGCATCCCCGCCTGCGGCGCAGGCTCACCGGATGCCCCAAGAAATCGTGGTTTCTCGCGCGCGCCTCTAAACGGCAGTCAACTTTCGGATTCAGGGTCTAGTGGAAGCGGATGATGAGGCCGATGTCCGCCGAACCCTGCTCGGCGTGGTTGTTGGTTCGCACCGGAGAGCAGAAGCCGGAGAACGGATCGCAGTATTGGCCCGTGCCGGCGGTGGTGCGCGACGGAAGCCAGCGGCTCTCTACCCGGATTCCGAAGTGGTCGTTAAAATAATATTTCGCGCCCAGGCCGAAGTTGTACGAAAGCCGATTGCTGAAATTGAGGAAATTTTTCCCGGTGAGTTGACCGGCGCTGAAATGCGTGACGCCGATCCCGGCGGCAATATAGGGGTGCAATTTCGCTTCGGCCGGGCGAAACTGATACAGAAATCCGACGTTGTAGGTGTTCAGGTTCGCGCTGCTCAGGTGGATCGTCTCGCCGCTGCTGATGCTGTGGATGCTGAGGAAAGTGGGTTGCTCGCTCCAAAGCAACTCGGCTTGAAATCCGGGCCAGACAGTATAGTCAATCGTCGCTCCGAAATTCGAACTGCTGTGAATCGGCAAATAATCCACATCCGCGGTGTTGATATCTATCACGCCTCCAAACCTTACGCCGCCGAACGGAGTGACTTCGATTGCGTGCTGCGCCTGGGCACTTGATACTCCCAAGATTCCGAAAAGCATCAGGCAAAGAAGCAGTTTGCCCCAGTGCATGTTTTCTCCTGTCTGGCCAGAATGGCCACGAACCAACCGCTATTCTACCCCTGAGGGTGCACCTGACGATAATGAGACTTGTGTTCGCATCATGGGGTCGCAACTTTAACCCGGGACGGCGATTTTTGTTGCGCCGGGGGCGAGAAGGATTGGCGATACCCGATTGCGGCAAGCTAAGCTAAAATAACCACGGCATGGCCAGTACTTCCTCGCATTCCCCGCGATTTGTGCATCTGCACGTTCATACGGATTATTCTCTGCTGGATGGCGCGTGCGACATCGGCGAGCTGACCAGCGAAGCGGCGCGGCGCGGAATGCCGGCGGTGGCCGTGACGGATCACGGCAATCTTTTCGCGGCGGCGAACTTCTACAACCAGGCGACAACGCACGGCGTGAAGCCGATCATCGGGTGCGAGGTGTACGTCGCGCCGGATAACCACAAAAATCGCGGCGCGGAGGCGGAGCGGTCGAACCACCTGGTTCTGCTTTGCGAAAGCGACGAAGGGTATCGCAACCTCATCAAGCTGGTCTCCACCGGTTATCTCGACGGCTTTTATTACAAGCCGCGCGTGGACCACGAACTGCTGAGCCGCCACAGCAAGGGCCTGATCGCGCTTTCGGCGTGCCTGCGCGGCGAAGTGGCGGACGCGCTGCTGGCGGAGAAGTACGACCAGGCGCGCACCAACGCGTACCGCCTGCGAGACATTTTTGGCAAAGGGAATTTCTTTCTGGAAATGCAGGACCAGGGGCTGGAAGTGGAGCCGCGAATCAATCGGCAGCTTTCCGATCTTTCGCGTGAGACGGGCATCCCGCTGGTCGCGACGAACGACTGCCACTATCTGACGCGCTCGGACGCGCACGCGCAGGAAGTGCTGCTGTGCATTCAGACCGGCAAGACGATGAGCGACACGAGCCGGATGAAATTCGCGACCGACCAGTTTTACTTCAAAACGGCAGAGGAAATGGCGCAGGTGTTTCGCGAGGTTCCGGAAGCACTCGAACGCACGGTGGCGATCGCGGAACGCTGCAACGTGAAGATCCAGCGCGTGAGCAATCCCTTCCCGGAATTCAAGGTTCCGGAGGGATACACGACCGATTCGTATTTCGAGCGAGTGGTGCGCGAAGGGTTCGCGGCTCGCGTGCCGCAATTGGAGCGCCTGGCCAAGGATGGGCAGCTTCGCAGGCCGCTGGCCGAATACGAGGCGCGGCTTTTCGCCGAAATCGAGATGATCAAGAAAATGCGCTTCGCCGGCTATTTCCTGATCGTCTGGGATTTCATTCGCTATGCGCGGGCGCAGGGCGTGCCGGTCGGGCCGGGGCGCGGGTCGGCGGCGGGCAGCCTGGCGAGTTACGCGCTGCAGATCACGGACGTGGATCCGCTGCAATACAACCTGCTGTTCGAGCGGTTCCTGAATCCGGAGCGCATTTCGATGCCGGATATAGACATTGATTTTTGCATGCGGCGGCGCGGCGAGGTGATCGAATACGTCCGGCAGAAATACGGCGGGGAAAGCGTGGCGCAGATTATTACGTTTGGCACGATGGCGGCAAAGGCCGTGCTGAAGGATGCCGGGCGCGCGCTGGATATGCCGTACGGCGACGTGGACAAACTGGCGAAGCTCGTGCCGAACCAGCTCAACATCAGCCTGGAAGAGGCGCTGAAGCAATCGCCGCAGCTCGATTCGATGCGCGAGAAGGACGAGCGCGTGAAGGAGTTGGTCGAAGTGGCGCTGCGGCTGGAAGGGCTGGCGCGCCACGCCTCGACGCACGCGGCGGGGGTGGTGATCTCGCCGCGGCCGCTCACCGAGTTCGTGCCGCTGTATAAGTCGAACAAGGATGAAATCACCACGCAGTACGACATGAATGCGCTCGAGCGCGTCGGACTGCTGAAAATGGATTTTCTCGGGTTGACTACGCTCACCGTGCTCGACGACGCGGTGGCGATGATCCAGCAAAACCGCGGGGAAGAGGTGGACCTTTCGTCGCTGCCATTGGACGACGCGGCGACCTACGCGCTCTTCGCACGCGGCGATACGACCGGCATCTTTCAGTTTGAGTCGCACGGCATGCGCGACATCCTGCGCCGTTATCAGCCGACGCGGATCGAGGACCTCACCGCGCTGAACGCCTTGTATCGCCCCGGCCCAATCCAGGGCGGAATGATTGACGATTTCATCTCGCGCAAGCACGGCAAAAAGAAGGTCAAGTACGACTTGCCGGAGCTCGAAGCCATTCTTTCGGAAACATGGGGCGTGATCCTCTATCAAGAACAGGTGATGCAGATCGCCAATCGCCTGGCGGGATTCTCGCTGGGCGATGCCGATATTTTGCGCCGCGCGATGGGCAAAAAGAAGCAGGAGGAAATGGCGGCGCAGCGCGAGAAGTTCCTGGCCGGATGCGCCGCGCACCGCGTTCCCGCGGCGAAGGCCGAGAAGATTTTCGATCTCATGGCGGAATTTGCCGGCTATGGGTTCAACAAGTCGCACTCCTGCGCCTATGCGTATCTCGCGTATCAGACGGCGTGGCTGAAGACGCACTATCCCATCGAATTTATGGCCGCGATGCTCACCTCGGAAACCGGCAACACGGAAAAAGTGGTGAAGTACATCAACGAGGCGCGGAGCATGAGCATCACCGTGCTTCCCCCGGACGTAAATTCCAGCGCCATGAACTTCACGCCCGTGGGCGGCGACATTCGCTTCGGCCTCGCGGCGATCAAGAACGTCGGCGAGAACACTGTGAAGGGAATTCTGGAGGCGCGGGAGCGCCTGGGGCGTTTCGCCTCGTTTTTTCAATTTTGCGAATCGGTGGATACGCGCCTGCTGAATAAGCGCGTGCTGGAAAGCCTGATCCGCGCCGGTGCGCTCGATGGATTGGGCGCTCATCGCGCGCAAATGGCCGCCGCGGCGGATCGCGGCATCGAACGCGCGCAAAAATTGCAGCGCGCGCGCGAAAGCGGCCAACACGGGCTTTTCGCCGGCGGCACCGCCGAGCAGCAATCCGCGCCGGAGGTTCTGCCGGACGCGGAAGAATGGGCCGAGCACGAACTGCTCGGCGCGGAATACGCGACGCTGGGATTTTATATTCCGGGGCATCCGCTGGATAAGTACGCCGGGCGGCTCGAGGCATTGAAGGCCGTCGAGCTTTCGACGATAGAAGGGCGCCGCAACGGCGAAGAAGTGGTCGTCGCCGGGATTATTGTGCAGTCGCGCCCGATGCGTTCGCGGCGCGGCGCGCGCTGGCTGATATTGATGTTGCAGGATCGCACCGGCGTGGCCGAAGTGCTTGTGTTTCCGGAGGCGTTCCAGAAACTCGAACCGGTCTTGAAGCCGGCCACTCCGCTGCTGGTGAAGGCGCGCGTGGCCGTCGAAGATGCGGGCACCAGGCTGATTGCCGGCGATGCGCGGCCCCTTGATCAAGTGGCCGAACGCCGCGCGAACGTGCTCCGCGTGCGCGCGGGGACACGCGCCTTCGAAAATGGCGGGCTGGATCAATTGCACAGGCTGTTCCTCAGCCGTCCGGGGCGGTGCCGGGTGCAGTTTGAATTGGTCCGCGATGATGGCTCGGAAGCGACGCTCGAAGCGGGCAGCATGGTTCGCGCCGACGACGATCTGCTCGCCGGAGTCCGCGAAATCTGCGGCCCAGACGCCGTGGTGGTGCTCCAATGAAGGATCGTCGCAAGCAGGCCCGAGAGCGGCTGCGCCGGCGGAAGGCGCTCGCCAGGCAGCGCGCACGTCAAAAGGCGACTGCGACCGCGGCCGATGCACTGGCGAACGGGCGCGGCGTGGTGTTTGCTGCTTCGGCAAAAACGCTCGCCGGCGATGCCGGGAACGCCGCAGCCCCGAAATCCGCCGGCAGGGAAGTGGAAAGGGAGCGGCAGCGCGCGATTGATGCGCTCGAAAGTGACGTGATGGAGCTGAGCCGTATTTCCGATCCTTCGGATCAAACGACGGGAGAAATCGCGCGTATCCGCCGCGAAGTTGAGGAACTGAAGCAGCAGTTTTACGCCAACCTTGGCGCTTGGCAGAAGCTTCAGGTTGCCCGCCATCCTCAGCGGCCCTATCCCGAGGACTTCATCCGGCTGCTCTTCGAGAATTTCAGCGAAATTCACGGTGACCGCAACTTCGGCGACGACCCGGCGATGCTGGCCGGAATGGCCTGGTTTCACGGCAAGCCGGTGACGGTATTCGGAACGCAGAAGGGGCGCGACACCAAGCAGCGCGTGGCGCGCAATTTCGGCCATGTGAAGCCGGAAGGCTATCGCAAGGCGCTGCGGGTGATGAACCTCGCGGCCAAATTTCGCCGGCCGATTTTCGTTTTCGTGGATACGCCGGGTGCGTACCCCGGCGTTGATGCCGAAGAGCGCGGCCAAGCCGAGGCGATTGCGCGGAATATCCGCGAAATGTCGCGCCTGCCGGTGCCGATCATCATCACGATTACGGGCGAGGGAGGCTCGGGCGGCGCGCTTGCCGTGGCCGTGGGGGACCGCGTCTTCATGCTCGAGAATTCCGTGTATTCGGTGATCTCGCCGGAAGGCTGTGCTTCCATCATGTGGCGCGACGCGACCAAGGCGGAAATCGCGGCGGAGGCGCTGAAAATCACGGCCACCGATCTTCTCGAATTGAAGCTGGTGGATGGGATCGTCCCCGAACCCGATGGCGGGGCGCACGCGGACCACGCCGCGGCTGCCAAGCTTCTCGAACCCGTGCTGAGCAATGCGCTCGATGAACTCGCGCCTTATTCGCCGCAGCAGCTTGTAGACCTGCGGTATGAAAAATTCCGCCGCATGGGCCAGTTCTTCGCCTGAAGGTTGTCTTCCGCGGCGCGGCGGAGAAGCGCTTTGCAAATCGCGCGGGGAACGGGCAAAATATTGAGTGGAAACCGCGCATTGGCCGCGGAAGGAGCAGCCGCACAAATGGCCGTGGAACTCGCAAAAGGCGTGACGCTGGAGCGGCCGGGCGAGGACGAGAACTTCCTGAAGGACGAGGGAATTCTTTTCGCTCAGCTCGATAAGGTGGTGAATTGGGCGCGGCGCAGCTCGATCTGGCCGATGTCGTTCGGGCTGGCGTGCTGCGCGATCGAGATGATGTCCATGGCGGCCTCGCGCTACGACGTGGCGCGATTTGGCGCCGAAGTGTTTCGCGGATCGCCGCGGCAATCGGACCTGATGATTATCGCGGGGCGCGTCTCGCAGAAGATGGCGCCGGTGATCAAGCAGCTCTACGCGCAAATGCCGGAGCCGAAGTGGGCGATTTCGATGGGCGTGTGCGCCACTTCCGGGGGCGTATTCAATAATTACGCCATCGTGCAGGGCGTGAACCAGGTGATTCCGATTGACGTCTACGTTCCCGGCTGCCCGCCGCGGCCGGAGGCCCTGGTCTATTCGATCCTGCAACTGCAAAAGAAAATCGACCGCGATCGCGGCAGCTTCCGGCGCTCGCTTAATTTTTCGAAAAGCTGACGGCTTCCTCCTCTCGGTTTCCATCCTGTTGCCCATCTCATCCGCTTATCCCATCACGGTCGCAGTGCCGCCTTCGAACTCCATCGTGCTGCCGGGGGCGTGCTGGTCGCGGCGGACGTAACCCATTCCGATGGCCGAGCCCGCTTCGGGCGAATAGGCCGCGCTGGTCACCTGGCCGACTTCGATTCCGGTCGAGAGCAGCAACGTGCCGGGAAGCGGCGGCGCGGCCGTGGAGAATTTCAGGCGCATGCGCTTGCGATTCACGTGACCCCGCGAGCGGACCCGCTCGACGATTTCCTGGCCGGTGTAGCAGCCCTTGGTGAAGCTGATGTGCGTCTCGATCAGGGAGGCTTCGTGCGGGATCACCGAGTCGTTGAAATCCTGGGGGAACCAGGGAATGCCGGCTTCGAGCCGCGCGGAGTTGAGCGCCACCATCCCGACCGGCTCGCCGCCGTGGGCGCGCACCCCGGTGAGCAGCTTGCGCCAGAGGGAGGGAAGCCATTCGCGGCGGGCGATAAATTCCGCGCCTGGCTCGCCGAAATGCGAACGGCGCAGCATCTGGCAGGCGATTTTTTCCACGTGAACATCGCGGATGGACATCTCGGGTATCTCATTGAGGAGCAAGCCGCAGGCCTGCTGCACGATGGCGGTGGCGCGCGGGCCTTCGACGGCGACGCTGCCGACCTGATCAGTGAGGTCATCGAGCTTTACATCGTCCATGATGATGTATTTTTTCAAGGTGGCGGCGGTGCGCTCGCGGGCGGAGGCGTGGGATAGGGTGAGCAGCTTGTCGCTTTGGGCGTATACCTCGAGCTCGGAGAGAATGCGTCCTTGGGGGTTCAGCAGCAGGGCAAAGGCGCCCCGGCCCTCTTGCAGGCCCGCGATGTGATTTGAGGAAATGGCGTGGAGATAGCGCACGCGGTCGCGGCCTGCGAGGGCGATCACGGCGTGCCAGCTTGTATCCAGAAGGGCGACGCTGTGGCGCATGGCGCGATATTCCGTGTTGAAATCGGAAAAGCCTTCGGGCAGGACGCAGCCGGAAAATTCTCCCAGGCGCGCGGCGGCTTCGCGATGTTCGGTAATGAGCGGGGTTTCCATGCGACCTCTGCCAGGAAGCATCTTAACAGATGCCCCGGCGAGGGGGCGTGGGCTTGCGACCGCGGGAGCGGGGGCGTCACTGGTCAACTCCCGGCGGCGCGGCGGGCGCAACATAATATCGGGCGCGGCTGTGTACCGTATATTAGACGGAGATCGGGCGAGTATTTTCAACGAGATAGAGGCATTTCTAATCCCCGTACCGTAGATTAGAAATTGCCGCCCGCGGCGTGCGGGGGCCCGAGGGTGCATCGCCTTCCTCCTCTCTGGCAAAAAAACGCCATCCTAATTGATAGCACAGGTTAATCAGAAAAGCAAGTATTTTCGGTATATGAAAAACCATAGGCGATAGACGAGGATTTCGCGTAACATGCATATGGCTTTGACGAGAGATTTCACAGAAACCGCTGAAGCGCGAGTGAAGCGCGATGCCGCCTTTCGAAAGGGGCTGCTTAGCGACGTATCGAAAGCCTCCTCTCCGGCGAGGTGGAACTCGGCAAGGAACTGCTGCGTGATTTCATCAATGCCACGGCCGGCTTTCCCAAGCTCGCCGCGCGAACGAAAATTCACGTAAAACCCTTCGCCAGATGTCTGGCCCTCACGGGAATCCGACGGCCAGCAATTTGTTCGAAATCGTTGCCTGTTTGCAGCAAGAGGAAGGCGCCCGATTCGAAGTTCGTCCCAAGCGAGCGGCGCTGCGGCCGAAGGGGCGGCCATTCCGAAGCAGGGCAAAGCGCGCTCCCCTGACAGCAATGCCGCATTAACGATTCACGGCGGGCGAGCTGCGATACTCTATCCATATGGCATCGGAACTGATTCACGAAGTGATTCCCGTGGGGTTGCTGCACTGCAATTGCTCGATCCTGGGCGACCGGGAGACGCGCGAGGCGATTGTGGTGGACCCGGGCGACGATACGGATCGCATCCTGGAGGCGCTCGGGAGGCATGGGCTGAAGGTGGGCGCGATCGTCAGCACGCATACGCATATTGACCACGTCGGGGGCCTCGCGGCGCTGCATCGGGCGACCGGCGCGCCTGTGCTGATCCATGAAGACGATATGGAACTTTATCGGCATCTGGATTTGCAGGCGCAATGGCTGGGCGTGCCGACTCCGGAGACGCTGCGGATACAGGATTTCGTGAAGGAGGGCGACGCGCTGCGGTGGGGCGGATTTGCGGCGCGCGTGCTGCACACGCCCGGGCACACGCCGGGGAGCATCAGCTTGTACGTGGAGCGCGAGGCGCCGCGCGGCGAAATCGGGGCGACGCCGGCGTCCGCGATTGCGGAGCCGCGGCGGCTGCTGGCCGGCGACACGCTTTTTCAGAACAGCATTGGCCGCACGGACCTTTGGGGCGGCTCCTTTCCTCGAATCATCGCTTCGATCCGCGAAAAGCTATTGGTGCTGCCGGACGAGACGCTCGTCTATCCCGGGCATGGCGAGAGCACGAGCATCGGGGCTGAACGCGAGCAGAACCCCTTCCTGCGCTGAACTTGGCCGATGCAGGTGGGGGCTGTTAGCTCCGAGGAGTGCAGTTGAAGCGACGCTATCTCCTTTGGCAGCTTAACGCGCGCGCGTTCGCGCGGCTCGAATCCCTCATTTTAGCCATCTCATCGAATTTAGCAGGGGCAGGGATGCTCTGGGAATGGCGGGATTCGGGGGCGAGGCACATGGAAACGATGAAAGCAGTTCGCATGCATGAATATGGCGGCCCGGAGGTTTTGATTTATGAGGACGCGCCGCGTCCGCAGGCCGAGGGCCTGGATGTTCTGGTTCGGGTGGAGGCTGCCGGCGTGAATCCGGTGGATTGGAAGGTGCGCGAAGGCTATCTGCGGAAGCGCACCGATTATCACCTGCCGCTGATTTTGGGCTGGGACGTGTCTGGCACGGTGGAGGCCAGCGGGCCCGACGCAAAAAAGTTTAAGGCCGGGGATCACGTGTACAGCCGGCCGGACATCACGCGCGACGGGGCTTATGCGGAATACATCGCGATCCGCGAGACGGAACTGGCGCTGAAGCCGCGCTCGGTGGATCACGTGCAGGCCGCGGGCATGCCGCTGGCGGCGCTGACGGCATGGCAAACGCTGTTCGATGCGGCGGAGCTGAAGGCGGGACAGAAGGTGCTGATCCATGGCGCGGCGGGCGGGGTGGGCGGCTACGCCGTTCAACTCGCGAAATGGAAGGGGGCGTACGTCTACGGGACAGCTTCGGCGCGCAATCAGGGATTTCTGCGCGAGCTTGGCGTGGATGAGCCGATTGATTATCAGAAGACGCGCTTTGACGACGTGGTGCACGCGGTGGACGTGGTGCTGGACACGATTGGCGGCGAGACGCGCGAGCGTTCGTGGAAGACGCTGCGGCGGGGCGGAATCCTCGTCTCGATTGTGAGCGAGCCGGAGGGGCATGAGGCGGAGCTATATGGGGTGCGGTGCGGGTACGTGTTCGTCTCGCCGAGCACCGTGCAACTGGAGCAGATCGCGAACCTGGTGGATTTCGGGAAGATAAAGCCGCTGACGGAGACGGTGCTGCCGCTCACGGACGCGCGGCGCGCGCATGAGCTGAGCCAATCGGGGCACGCGCGCGGGAAGATTGTGCTGAGCGTGGATTAATCGCGGGACGGCGACTTAGCGGAGCATTTCGAGCGCTGCCTGCATTTCGTCGCGTGCGTGCATATCGCCGGCTTTTTGCGCGGCGATGATTCCGGTGGAAAGCACCTTGCGCGCTTCTTCATTGCGGCCCAGGCGGCCGAGCAACTGCCCATACTGAAAATATCCCGCAGAATATTCCGGATGATCTTCCAGCAGCTTTTGGAAATGGACGGCCGCGGAGGAATCGTCGCCCTGCTTCGAGCATTCGAGGGCCAGGCCGTAACGCGCGAAGGCGTCTGCGGGCTTTTGCGCGACGAATTGCTCGAGCATTTCGCGGCGCGATTTTCGCGTTTCGGTCATTGGGGGAACGCGCGTATTATATCGGGCTGCGGGCGAGGCGCAAAGCGAGCGAATGCGAAAAGCGAAGAAGGTAAAGGAAAGCGGCAGCGGCGAGCATGGGTCGCCTTCGAGCTTGCCGGCGAAGCGGGTGAGCGCGTCGCGTTCGGAAATGGTGGAGGCGGTGCTTCCGAATGACGCGAATCCGCTGGGAAATATGCTCGGCGGGCGCGTGATGCACTTGATTGACATCGCGGGGGCGCTGGCGGCGCATCGGCATTCGAACAGCCACGTGGTGACGGCGTCGGTGGATTATCTCGATTTCCGATTTCCGATACGCGTGGGCGAATTCATCGTGCTGAAATCGAGCGTGAATCGCGTGTTTCACACCTCGATGGAGGTGGGAGTGAAGGTGTTCTCCGAAAACATTTTGACGGGAGAGCGCAAGCATACGAGCACGGCGTACGTGACGTATGTGGCGATTGATCAGAATCGGCTGCCGCGCGCCGTGCCGCCGCTGGTGCTGGAATCCGAAGGGGACCGGCGGCGCTATCGCGAGGCGGGCGAGCGGCGGCAGCATCGGCTGAAGATGCGGCATAAGAGGCCGCCGGAAGAGATATAGGAGGCAGAGGACGGGGAGGAAGCAGAGGAGAAAACCTCCGCGCTTGGTTACGGCGCGGTTGGATCCGTCCACTTCTAACTAAGCGAACATTTCACCCCGCTTTGCATTCGTTCACACCTTGTTCAGAAAGTCGCGGATGGATTCGGCGGTGGAGAACCCTTGTTCGATGCATTTGCCGATGGCGGGGCCTTCCAGATAGTTTCCGGTGAAAAAGATGCCAGGGGTTCGCCGCGCGGCTTCGCGCAGGGCGGCGATGATGTGCGCGTGGCCTAGATTATATTGCGGCAGAGCCTTCGGATATTTCCACACGACGGCGGCGATGGGCGCGCCCGAAATTTCGAGGATGCTCGCATTTTCGCGGTGAACGATTGCAGCGATTTCGTCGTCCGGGCGGGCGACGATCTCCGGGTCGGTTGCGCCGCCCAGGAAACTGGTCATCACGATGTTCCCTTGCGGGGCGCGGCCGGGGAATAGCGAGGAATTCCAGACGGTGCCGAGGGTGTGCAGGCGTTCGCTGCGGGGCACGAGAAAGCCGAAGCCTTCGACGGCGCGTGCCGTCTGGCGCGCGGCATATCCCGCGGCGACGACGGCGACCGGCGCATAGGCGATGCCGGAAAGGGTTCGCGCGATGGCGGGCGAGACGTCGTTGAGCAAATGGGAAGCGGCGTAAGCGGGCGTTGCGAGGACGATGGCCCGCGCGGTGATTGCGTCGCCGGCGCCGGCGATGCGAAGTTGGTAGGCGGCGCGCGTTTCGGATTGCGCGAGCGATTCGGATGGGGCGCGATGGATGGCGGTGACGCGCGCGCCCGCGCGGAACGAATCGCCGAGCGCCGCAGCCATTGCGCGGGGCAGCGCGGCGATGCCGCCGCGAAAGGAACAGAGCGGCGGCGGGCCATTGCGCGCGGCGGGCTTGCGCCGCGATTTCATGGCGCCGCGAATCACGCTGCCATGCTCGCGCTCCCATTCATCGAGCGTGGGAAATGCGGCGCGCAGGCTGAGCGATTCGGGATCGCCGGCGTAGACGCCGGAAACGAATGGCGCGACGAGATATTCGAGAATTTCATGGCCGAATTTTCGGCGCACGAAGGCGGCAACGGATTCTTCCCCTTCTTCGTTGGTGGGCGGCTTCGTCCTGCGAAAGGGCTCGGAGGCGATTTTCCAGCGCGAGCCGAGGCTGAGCAGGGAACTGGCAAGCAGGGCTTGCGGCGACATCGGGATTTTTTGCAATCGTCCGCGACGCAGGACGAATCGCGGGGCGCGCGGATCGGCGCGGAGCAATTCGGAATCGAGGCCGAGTTCGGCGATGAGGCGAAGGAGCGTGTCCGTGCCTTGAAAGCTCTGCGGGCCGGATTCGAAGAGGAAGCCATTGTGAGCTGCGGTGGCGATGAGGCCGCCGGGATGCGGCTCGGATTCGAGCAGCATGACCGGCTGCCCGAGCCGGAGCAGGCGATAGGCGCAGGCGAGTCCGGAAATGCCGCCGCCGATCACGATAACGCTGGCACGGCGGGAGTCGGCGGGCATGATCCTTTTGCGTCCTTTTCAGAGGGTTTTCGAGAAGAGCGGGCGATCGGCCATGCGCTGATCGCGAAGATAGCGGTCGAAGATCATGGCGACGTTGCGGATGAAGATTCGGCCGAGCGGGGTGACGCGGATTTCGCCGGCTTCGAGCGCGACCAGGCCATCGGCGCGGGCGCGGCCGAGTTCTTCGATTTCGGCGGAGAAATATTCGCGGAAGGAAATTCCAAACTCGCGCTCGATTTCGGCGGTGTCAATAACCGCGTGGCAGAGCAGGCGGCCGATTACGGCGCGACGAAGTTTGTCGTCGGGCGAGAGGCGGTAGCCGCGCATGGTGGCGATGCCCCGCGCGGAAACGGCTGACTGGTAGGCGGGAACTTCGCGGACGTTCTGCGCGTAGGCCTGGCCGATGGAACTGATCGCGCTGACGCCCATGCCGTAGAGATCGGCGCCCGCCTTCGTGGTATAGCCTTGAAAATTGCGGTGCAAGGTGCGATGGCGCTGCGCGGCGGCGAGCTCGTCATCGGGGCGCGCGAAATGGTCCATGCCGATATAGATGTAGCCGGCAGCGAGGAATTTTTCCAGGCCGAGCTGAAAAATTCGGAACTTCTCGATTCCGGCGGGCAGGCGCGCCTCGAATGCGCCTTGCTGCTTTTTCAGCCAGGGGACGTGGGCGTAGCTGAAGAGGGCGATGCGGTCGGGAGAGAGCGTGAGCGTCTGGTCCACGGTGGAGGCGAAGCTCGCGGCGGTTTGGTGGGGCAGGCCGTAGATGAGGTCTACATTGATGCTGTGGAAGCCGAGGGCGCGCGCGGCGGCGATCAGATCGCGCGTCAATTCGCAGGGCTGGATGCGGCGAATCGCCTGCTGCACCCGCGGCTCGAAATCCTGAATGCCCATGCTGAGGCGGTTGAAGCCGAGGCGGCGCAGGCTTTCGAGATGCTCCTGCGTGGTGACGCGCGGATCAATTTCCACGCCGATTTCGGCGTCGGCGGAGAAGCGGAAGCGTTCGCTGGTCCACGCGAAGAGGTCTTCCATCTGCGCGGGGCTTAGGTAGGTGGGCGTGCCGCCGCCCCAATGGAACTGCACAACGGGCCGCGCGCGAGAGACGAAGCGCGAGACGTGTTCGACTTCGCGCTGGAGCGCGGCGAGATAAGGAAGCGCGACGCTTTTATCCCGCTGAATGGAAACGGTGCAGGCGCAAAAAAGGCAGAGGCTTTCGCAAAAGGGGAGATGCATATAGAGCGATAGCGGCGTGGCGGCCGATTCGGCGCGCGCGTAATAGGATTCGAGATCGCCGGGGCCGAAATCGTCCTTCCACACGGGCGCGGTGGGATAGCTGGTGTAGCGTGGGCCGGGGCGATTGTATTTTTCCAGGAACTCGGCGGAAATTTGTTCGCCGGCGAAGGCCGAGTTGTGGCTCGTGGTCATGGTCGAATTATCGCGCGATGGAGCGCGGTTGCGCAGCTACGGCGGCCGCTTGTCCGGCTGCGACGAATGCTTTTGCGTTCGCGACCGGAGTGGCCGGCAGAATGCCGTGGCCCAGATTCAAAATGTGGCCGAGGCCGCCCGTCTTCGCGACGGCGTCGCAAGCCGCCCGGCGAATTTCCGCCGCGGGGCCAAGGAGCACCGCGGGGTCCACGTTGCCTTGCAGCGCCACGCGGCGGCCGAGTGCCTGGCGCGCCTCGGCGAGATCGGTGCGCGAATCCAGGCTGAGCACGTCCGCGCCAGATGCGGCAAGGCTTGCGAGATGCTGGGCCGAGCCCTTGGCGAATAATATCTTCGGCGCCGCGTCGCCGAGCGCGCGGAAGATCTGCTGCGTCGCGGGCAATTCGAATTCGTCGTAATCGCGCGGGGCAAGTTCGCCGGCCCAAGTGTCGAAGAGCTGAATGGCGGTGGCGCCGGCGGCGAGCTGCGATTGCAGGTAGGCGGCGGTGGAGCGCGCGATGCGAGCGAGCAAGTCGCGCAGCAGCGCCGGATCGGCGGCGAGCATTTGCTTCGCGCTGGCGATATCGCCGCGCGTGCGGCCTTCGATCATGTAGCAGGCGAGCGTCCAAGGGGCGGCGGCGAAGCCGATCACGGGCACGTCGGGGCCTGCGGCGCGGCGGATAGCGCGAATCGCGCCGGGCACGAATTTCGTCTCGCGCTCGGGATCGAAATCGCGGAGGCGTTGGAGGGCGGCGCGATCGCGCAGCGGATCGCGCAGAATCGGGCCGTCATCGGGAACGTCGAGCGACATGCCCATCGCTTCCGCGACGATCAAGATGTCCGAGAAGACGATGATCGCGTCCACGCCGAGGATGCGAAAGGGCTGCAACGAAACCTCGGCGGCCAATTCGGGCGTCTTGCAGATTTCGAGAAACGAGTGCCGCGCGCGGACGGCCTGGTATTCGGGCAGATAGCGGCCGGCTTGGCGCATAATCCACACGGGTACGCGGTCCACGGGCTCGCAGCGGCAGGCGCGCAGGAAAAGCTCTTTGCGATTTTCGCTGGGTGCGATCATCGAATGGCATCCGGAAGGAAATGATAACAGAAGGGGCGGCGAGCGCGCTCAGCGGCGGGCGGGAGTGAATCGGAGCTATAATTCCAGGTCGGCAAATAAGCTGGAATCAGCATGACGCATCCCTTCGGCTATCTAAGCCTGATGTGCTACGCGGCGAGCCTGATCTGCTACGCGCGGATTCTCTACGCGCCGAACAAGTGGATCGGGCGCGCGGCGACGCTGCTGCTCGCCTCCGGCATCGGCATGCAGTACGTGGCGCTGCTCGAACGGGCCCACTGGACGCACACGATCCCGTACGACGATCTCTACGGCTCGATGCTGCTTTTCGCGTGGCTGCTGGGGATCACGTATCTGGCGCTGGAGTTGCTGCACCGGCAGCGGGCGGTGGGCGCGCTGGTGACGCTGTTTCTCGCGATCTGGATTGCATGCCTGATGGCGCTTGCCCCAGAGGCACGGGCCGTGACGCCGCCGGCGCGCGGTGCGCTCTTCGCATTTCACGTGACGCTGAACACTTGGGCATACGCGGCGTTTGCGCTCTCGTTTCTGCTGAGCCTGGTGTATCTGGTGCAGAATCGCGTGCTGCGATCGCATCGAATGTCGGCGACGTTCTGGCGGTTTCCATCGCTCGACGTGCTGGATCGGATGGCGCGCAGCAGCGTGTGGGTAGGGCTGGGCGCGCTGGTGCTGGGGGTGGGCCTCGGCCTGGCGTACGAGCACCGCCTGAGCGGCGGCTACGCCTGGGGCGATCCGAAGGTGATGGTCACGCTGCTGATCCTGGCGGCCTATGCGGCATATCTGCGGCTTTCGCGCGCGGCAAGCTGGCGCGGGGCGCGCGCGGCGTTGCTTTGCGCGTGCAATTTCGCGGTGGTGCTCTTCAGCTATACGTTCGTGAATTTGTACCTGACGAGGTTTCATCGCTTCTTCTAACCGAAATGGATGGCGCCTTCCAATCTGACACCGCATCGAACGCGCTGCGGGTGCGCGTGCGCATCGCGCTGATCGGATGCAACCATCGCACCGCGCCGCTCGAGCTGCGCGAGCGCGTGGTGTTTACGCCGGAGCAGGCGCTGGATGCGGCGGACGAGCTGCGCAGGAAGGGAATCCTCGAAGAGGCCGTGGTGCTTTCGACGTGCAACCGCAGCGAATTCTATGGCGTGCCGGCGGAGGCGAGCCCGGGCGCGGCGCAGGCAATGGAGGATTTCTTCACCGCGTATCACGGTGTGGCGCGCGCGGAATGGACCGGCAGGCTCTACCGTTCGGCGGGGCCGGACGCCGTGCGGCATCTTTTCCGCGTGGCCGCGGGAATTGACTCGATGATGCTCGGCGAAGCGGAAATCCTGGGGCAGCTTCGCGCGGCCTACGGGCAGGCGCTCGATCATGGCGCGACCGGACCGGTGCTGAACCGCGCGTTTCAGGCGGCGCTCGAGGTGGGCAAGCGCGTGCGGGCGGAAACGGAAGTGGGCGCGCGGCCTATGTCCGTGGCGCTGGCGGGCGTGAAACTCGCCGAGCGCGTCTTCGGTAACCTGAAGGGGCGGGCGGCGCTGATTATTGGCGCAGGCGCTGTGGCCGAACAGGTGATCGAGCATCTGCGGAACCGCGGCATCGGCAGGCTGCGCGTGGTGAACCGCTCGCCGGAACGCGCAGAGGAACTGGCGCGGCGGATTGGCGGCGAAATGGCGGCATGGGAATCGCTCGAATCGGAGCTGGCGGCGCCGGACGTGGTGGTTGCGTCGGTGAGCAGCGAAAAGCCCGTGGTAACGCGCGACATGATCGGGCGCGCCGAGGGCGTGCGCGAGGGGCGGCCCCTTTTCCTGGTGGACCTGGGCGTGCCGCGCAACGTGGCCGCGGAGGCGGCGAGCCTCTACAACGTGTACCTCTATAACGTGGACAATCTGGGCGAAATCGTTGAGCAGAACAAGAAGGCGCGCGAGGCGGAAATACCGCGCGCGGAAGCGATCATCGCGGAGCAACTGGCGAAATTCGAGGCGTGGCGCGCGGGCATCGAATCCGCTTCGATTGCAGACGATTTGCGGCGGCACTTCCACGAGCAGCGCGACCAATTGCTGGCCGAAAAGCTTCGCGAGGCGCCCGGGCTTTCTCCAGCGGAGCGCGACCGCATCGCGCAAATCACCGGGGAATTGATCGAACGCGTGCTCGAGGAGCCCGCGCGGCAATTGCGGCGCGGCGCGGCGATGCGCGGGCGGTTGGGCGCGATCGAGGCGCTGCGGCACCTTTTCGGCATCGGCGCGAAGAAGCCATGAAGCCGCTGCGGATCGGAACGCGCGGCAGCGCGCTGGCGCTCTGGCAGGCGAATCACGTTGGCGCGCGGCTGGCGGAGCTGCGCGGCGTGGAAGCGGAGATCGTGCGGATTCACACCGCCGGCGACAAGTTTCCCACGGCGGCCATCGCGCAGATCGGCTCCGAGGGCGGGGCAAAAGGCGTCTTCATCAAGGAAATCGAGGACGCGCTGCTGGCGGGCGCCGTGGACCTTGCGGTGCACAGCATGAAGGACGTGCCCACCGAACTTCCGAAGGGGCTGGCCATCGCGGCCATCACGCGGCGCGAAGACCCGCGGGATTGCCTGATTTCGCACACGGGCGATTCGCTTGAGCGCCTGCCGCGGGGCGCACGCATCGGAACGAGCAGCTTGCGGCGGCAGGCGCAACTGCGCCATTTTCGCGCCGACCTGCAAGTGCTCGACCTGCGCGGCAACGTGGATACGAGGCTGAGGAAAGCGGCGGCCGGGGAATTCGACGCCATCGTGCTGGCCTTGGCGGGCATCGCGCGGTTGGGCGCGGCCGAGCGCATCACGCAGGCGCTGAGCGCGGAGGTAATGCTGCCGGCCGTTGGCCAAGGGGCGCTGGGGATTGAGGCGCGCGCGGAGGATTCGGAGACGATGAAATTGGCGGCCCTGCTGGACGACGCCGAAAGTCGCGCGTGCGTCACCGCGGAGCGCGCGCTGCTTCGTACGCTCGAGGGCGGTTGCCAGGTGCCGCTGGGGGCTTGGGCGCGGCTGCACGCTGGAACGCTGCATCTCGAAGCATGTGTGCTATCGCCGGATGGAAGCGAAAGCGTGCGACGCGAAACGCATGGCCATGCGGCGGACGCGGAGCGAATCGGCGCGGAATTGGGAAAGTTATTGATCGAAGCGGGCGCGGATCGAATCCTGCGCCTCGCGGGACGTGAGATTGGAAGCGGAAAATAAGCCGCTCGAAGGCAAGCGCATAGTGGTGACGCGCGCCGCCGGGCAGGAATCGGGGCTCGCGGGGGCGCTCGAATCGCTTGGCGCGCAGGTGCTGCTGCTGCCCGTGATTCGCTTTGCGCCGCCGGAAAACTGGCGCGATCTGGACGCGGCGCTGGACGCGATGGCCGCATTCGATTGGATTCTATTCACCAGCCGGAATGCGGTACGATTCTTCCTCGATCGAGCACGCGAACGAAATATTTCAATCGCTCGCGCGGCGCGGCCAAAAATCGGCGCGGTGGGGCCGGCAACGGCACAGACGGCGCGCGCGGAGGGCTTGCAGGTGGACTACATCGCGAAGGATCACACAGGCGAATCGCTGGGGCGCGAACTTGCGCAGGTGCTGCGCGGCGCGAGCGTCCTATTGCCTCGCAGCAACCGCGCGGGCGCGGAACTGCCGGATGCGCTACGTGCGGCAGGGGCGCGCGTGACGGAGACGATCTCGTATCGAACGGCGGCGCCCGAAGCGCTTGATCCGGATGTGTCGGCGCGGGTGCGCGACGCGAAGGTGGATGCGGTGGTGTTCGCAAGCCCTTCGGCGTATCAGAATCTCGCCGCGTTCTTCGGTTCGGCGGAACTGGCGGCGCTTTCGGCGCGAATCGCATTTGCGGCCATCGGGCCAGTGACGGCGAAGGCGATGCGCGATGCAGGCGCGCGTGTGGAGATTGAGGCGGCGGATCCCTCCGCGCAGGGCGTGGCGGAGGCCATCGCGGCGCATTATAGCAGCCGCGCGCAGGCGCGGCCTACGAGGGCGCCCGCATGACGTTTCCAGTTCATCGCCCGCGGCGGCTGCGGCGCTCGGCGGCGCTGCGCGACTTGGTGCGCGAGACGCGCCTGAGCGCCGCGGGGCTGGTCTATCCGATGTTCGCGTGCCCGGGCGCAAACGTGCGCACCGAAATCGCGTCCATGCCGGGCGTGTGCCAGCAATCGCCGGACCGCATCGTCGAAGAATGCCGCGAAGTCGCCGATCTGGGAATCCCGGCGGTGTTGCTCTTCGGCCTGCCGGAACGCAAGGACGCGACCGGCTCCGAAGCGGCTTCGGCGCGAGGCGCCGTGCAGCGCAGCACTGAGGCGATTCGCAAGGCGAAGCTCGATCTGCTGGTGATTACGGACGTATGCCTCTGCGAATATACCGATCACGGGCATTGTGGCGTTCTGGAAGGCGGCAGCGTGCAGAACGATCCGACGCTCGCGCTGCTGGCGAATGCCGCGGTGTCGCACGCGCGCGCGGGCGCCGATATCGTGGCGCCTTCGGACATGATGGATGGGCGCGTGGGCGCGATTCGCGGCGCGCTCGATGAGCGCGGCTTCGCGGACGTGGCGATCCTTTCCTACGCGGCGAAGTACTGCTCGGGATTTTATGGGCCGTTTCGCGAGGCGGCGCAATCGGCGCCGCAATCCGGCGACCGCCAGGGCTATCAGATGGATCCCGCCAACGCCCGCGAGGCGCTGCGCGAAGTGGCGCTCGACTTGGAAGAAGGCGCGGACATCGTGATGGTGAAGCCTGCGCTCGCCTATCTCGACGTTATCCAGCGGGTGCGCGAACGCTTCGATGCGCCCATTGCCGCTTACAACGTGAGCGGCGAATTCGCGATGGTGAAGGCGGCGGCGCGCAATGGCTGGCTGGACGAAAAGCGCGCCGTGCTCGAGATTCTCACTGCGATCCAAAGGGCGGGCGCATCCATCATTGTTACGTACCACGCGAAAGACGCGGCGCGCTGGCTGAAGAATTGCTGAGCGCCATGGAATCCTTCGAACCATTTCTGCGCTCCACCACCGTCATTGACTGGATGCACCCCGCGGTGCTTGCCAAGAGCAGGGAACTTTCCGTGGGCGCCGGACGGACGGTCGAGACCGCGCGGCGCTGCTTCGAATGGGTGCGCGACAATATCGAACACAGCTCCGATTTCCGGCGCGATCCGGTGACGTGCGCCGCCTCCGGGGCGCTGCGGGAAGGTACCGGATATTGCTACGCGAAAAGCCATCTGCTGGCCGCGCTGCTGCGCGCGAGCGGCATCCCCGCCGGATTCTGTTATCAGCGGCTGAGCATTGACGATCGCGGCGCGCCATTTTCGCTGCACGGGTTGAACGCCGTGTACCTGCCCGCCTTCGGCTGGTATCGCGCGGACCCGCGAGGCAACAAGCCCGGCGTGGACGCGCAATTCTGCCCGCCCGTCGAGCGCTTGGCCTTTCGGACGGCGCTTCCGGAGGAGCGCACCTTTTGCGAAATTCTGCCCGATCCGCTGCCGTGCGTGGTGGATGCGCTGCATGCGCAGACGACCTGGCAGGCGATGCTGGCGCATCTGCCGGATTGGGACGTGCCTTCGCTGCCGCTGGGCGCGAACCCCTGAAATACCCATGAAGCCGCCAATGAAATCCATGAGCGAAAAATCCAGCGAGCTTCTGGAGCGTGCACAGCAAATCCTCGTCGGCGGCGTGAACAGCCCCGTGCGGGCGTTTCGCGCCGTGGGCGGCGCGCCGCTGATGATCGAGCGCGCGGCGGGTGCGCGGCTGCGCGACGTGGACGGGCGCGAGTTCATTGATTACGTCTGCTCATGGGGCGCGCTGATCACGGGCCACGCGGATGCCGACGTGGTCGCGGCCGTCACCGGGCAAGCCCGGCGCGGAACCAGCTACGGGATGACCTCGCCGCTCGAAATCGAGCTGGGCGAGCGCATCGCGCGGGCGATCCCTTCGATCGAGCGCGTCCGATTCGTCAGCTCGGGGACGGAGGCGGCGATGTCTGCCATTCGCGCCGCCCGCGCCTTCACCGGGCGCGACCTGATCCTGAAATTCGAGGGCTGCTATCACGGTCATTCCGGTAGCTTTCTGGCCGAAGCGGGTTCGGGACTCGCCACGCTCGGCATCTCGTCCAGCCCCGGAGTGCCGCAGGCCCTTGCGTCGCTCACGTTGAATGCGCCGTATAACGATCTCCCAGCCGCCGAGCGCGTCTTCCGCGAACACGCGGGAAAAATTGCGGCCGTGATTCTCGAACCGGTGGCGGCGAATATGGGCGTGGTCCCGCCCGTCGAGGGATTTCTGAGCGGTTTGCGCGAACTGACGCGCAGCGATGGCGCGCTGCTGATCTTCGATGAGGTGATCACCGGATTCCGCCTCTGCTTCGGCGGGGCGCAGAATGTTTTTGGCATTCGGCCGGACGTAACCATTCTGGGCAAGATTATCGGCGGGGGATTGCCCGTCGCGGCGTATGGCGGCCGTGGCGACATCATGGAACGCATCGCGCCGATGGGGCCGGTCTATCAGGCAGGCACGCTGGCGGGCAATCCGCTCGCGATGCGCGCGGGCATCGCTATGCTGGAGAAGCTCGCGGAGCCGGGATTTTACCAGGGGCTTGGCCGCCGCGCCGACCGGCTTGCCGATGGCTTGCGGCAGGCGCTCAAGCGCGCTCAGGTGGCGGGCCAGGTGGCTGCTGCCGGATCGCTGCTCACGCTATTTTTCGTGCCCGAGCCGGTTCGCGATTATGCCGCCGCGAAGCGCTCCGATCTCGGGCGCTTTCGCGCCTTTTTTCACCAGATGCTCGACCGCGGCGTATTCCTGCCCCCTTCGCAATTCGAGGCGATGTTCGTCTCCACAGCCCACACAGAAGCGGATATAGATGCCACTATCAAAGCAGCGGGGGAGGCGCTTGAGGCGATGTCCGCGGGATAATGCTGCGCCTTTGGCGCGCACTTGGGGGAAAGCGTCGCCGGATTCAGAGACAAAGGCCTCTCTGCCCGCAAGAGGAAAATTACTTCCGCCCGGCGCGGAAAACAAATGTCCATTCCGTAACCTTTTGTTACAGTATTGGTGTGCCATCACTGAATTAAAAGAAGTTAGCACATAACGCGGCTGGTACCGACCGTGCTCCTTCCGACCAGCGGAGCACAAGGAGACCCGTCCTATGGTCCTCGCCGTCGCCGCTCTCTTGCTTCAGTTGAACCCGGTAACACCCGGCGTCCTGACGAAAATCTCGGCCACAGCACCATCGGTGACCTTTAGTTCTAGTGCGCTGCGTTTCGCCGAACCCGCAAAGCCAGAGGCTGTGGCACCGGCGCTGGACGCGACGGCAAACTCGGCCAAGCTGCTCGCCCTTGCCAACGACACCAGCGACGGGACGCGCGGAACGGCTGTGACGACGCTGCCCGCCGAGCCCTCGCAGAACATGCAATCGCTTTCGAATATCCGCATTCCGCCCACGCACCCGCCGAAGCGGATGGGCGTGCCGATGGCGGAGCGTCCGGCTTCGCGGCGGCAATGGATGATTCTTTCGGCCGTGCAATCCGGCGCGGCGGCCTTCGACGCCTATTCCACGCGGCAAGCCATCGCCACCGGCGCCGTCGAGAAGGACCCGATGATGCGGCCCTTCGCGAATTCAGCGGCGATTTACGGGGCGATTCAGGTGACGCCGATTGTTCTCGATTATTTCGCGCGCCGCATGCAGCGCAGCAATGCCGGCCTGGAGCGCCGGCTGTGGTGGGTGCCGCAGGCGCTCGGCACGGCCACGTTCATCTTTTCAGGCGTACACAACGTCGGCGTCGCCAGCCGGCGCTAGTTCATCTCTGTTGCAAAGTTCTTAATCCGCTCCCTGCCCTCGAAGACCTGCGCCCGTCGGCGCCCCACCCACGCTTGATTCGCATCTCCTCCGCGAGTACGGTAGAGCGATGAACACGCAGGCGCAGCCTTCGGCGCGGGTGTGGCCGTTCCTGGCGGGCGGCAAGTGGATTAGCGAGGGGTCGCGCGCCGAGATTCGATCGCCCTACGATGGCTCCGTGGCGGGGATCGTCTGCCACGCCGAGGCTGGCGCTGCCGAGGGCGCCGTGGTCGCCGCCGAGCGGGCCCTGGCCGCAACGCGCACGCTCCCATCGCACGAACGCCGCCGCATCCTTCGCGAAATTTCCGCCGCCATCCAGGCTCGCCGCGAGGAGTTTGCGCGGCTGATGGCGCTTGAGGCCGGCAAGCCGATTCGCACGGCGCGCGCCGAGGTGGACCGCGCCGTATTCACCTTTTCCGTCGCCGCCGAAGAGACGGGCCGCGCGGGCGGCGAATGGCTGCCGCTGGATTGGCAACCCTCGGGCGAAGGCCGCGCGGGAATCGTGCGCCGCTTCGCGCTGGGGCCGGTGCTTGCGATCACGCCCTTCAATTTTCCACTGAACCTTGTGGCGCATAAGGTGGCGCCGGCAATCGCGGCGGGATGCCCGCTGATCGTGAAGCCCGCGCCGCAGGCGCCGCTCTGCGCGCTGCTCCTGGCCGAACTCGTGATGCAGAGCGGATGGCCGGCGGGTGCGCTGAGCGTGCTGCCGCTCGCAAATGAGGATGCCGAGCGGCTGGTCCGCGACGACCGGCTCAAGATGCTCACGTTCACGGGCAGCGCGACGGTCGGTTGGGCGCTGAAGGCCAAGGCTGGCAAGAAAAAAGTGGTCCTCGAATTGGGCGGCAATGCCGGCGTGATCGTTCATTCGGACGCCGATATCGCCGATGCGGCGCGCCGTTGCGTCCAAGGCGGATTTTCCTACGCGGGCCAAAGCTGCATTTCGGTGCAACGCATTTTCGTGCAGCAGCGCGTCGCCGCGGAGTTCACGGCCGCGCTCGTTGAACGCGTGAAGCTGCTGAAATGCGGCGATCCGCTCGACGAAGCCACCGACGTAGGACCGATGATCACCGAGGCTGCCGCGCGCCGCGCCGAGCAGTGGATCGCGGAGGCCGTCGCGGGCGGCGGGCGATTGCTCACCGGCGGCGGCCGGAACGGCGCCGTGCTGGCGCCCGCGGTGCTCACGCACACCCGCCCGGAGATGAAAGTGAATTGCGAAGAGGTGTTCGCGCCGGTGGTGATGATCGAGCCCTGCGACGAATTCGCAGATGCCATCCGGCGGGTCAACGATTCTCCCTACGGGTTGCAGGCCGGCGTATTCACGCGCGACGCGAAGCTGCTATTCCAAGCTTTCGAGAGGCTGGAGGTCGGCGGCGTGATTGCCGGCGACGCCTCCGCATTTCGAATGGACCACATGCCGTACGGCGGAATCAAGGACTCCGGCCTGGGCCGCGAAGGCCTGCGCTACGCCATCGAGGAGATGACGGAGCCTCGGCTGCTGGTACTCAATCTTGCGGAGCCGCGCTGACGCTGCCGACAGCGGCCGGCGCGGCTCGCCCTGCATCTTGCTAGAAGCTGAAGGACGCCTGCAATTGGATCGTGCGGTTTGCCGCTCCTCCGCCGCCGCGCCCGCCGCCGAAGCCGCCCCCGCCGGTGCTGATCGTTTGGCCGAATTCGTTCGAGCCAATGGTTGCCACCGGGTTGCCGAGGTTCACGTTGTTCAGCAGGTTGCTGGCGCTAACGGTGAACGTGAGATTGTAGGGGTGGTTCACGCCGCCACCGCCGCCGAACCCGCCGAATCCGCCACCGAAGGGATTGCCGCCGCCGCGTCCGCCGCGTCCGCCGCCGCCGCCGAATCCGCCGCGTCCCCCGCCCCGGCCCCCGCGCGCGTTCTCGGTGGGCTTGCCGAAGCCGAAGGTTTTGCTGACGCGCATATTCAGGCTGAAGCTCCCGGGTCCAACGAACGAATTGATAGGCATTTCGTTTAGCGCCGTCGCGGGCGAAATGTCGAACGTTCCAAGCGGCGTGCAGTAGCTGTTGCCGGTGGTTGTCACCGCGGCGCAGGTTGCCGGGGAGATGAAGCCCGGCCTCTGATTTGATGAGCCGCTGCCGATCATATCCCTCGGGAAGTTGACGCTGTACGGCCGTCCTGACGAGACCGTCATGATCGGGCTTAGACGTATCCCATAGGGCGCGCTGAAGGAACCCAAGATAAAGAAGCGGTGCCGGATGCTCATCCCTGTTGGACCATAATCGGCATCCAGGTCGTAGGGATTAGTCGGGAAGCCGCCCGACGTGTTTCCGTCCGCGTATCTCAGCGTGTAGTTGGCGTTGAAGGTCATGCGAGAACCGGCGCGCATCGAACCGCTCACAATGAACTGGTTCTCCCTGTAAATGCCCTCCGATTCGAACTCGTCAATATTCTCGAAGTTCGGATTGGGGCGGTCCGTGTAGGTGGTGGTGTCGCCCGGCGTAAACGTTCCGGGAAGCGGCGCGTTGACGTTCGTGGTGTACATCTGGTGCACGCCGCGGCTATTCATGTACGTGATGGACAAACGGCCGACCTTGGTGATCTGCTGGTCCACGCTGATGGCGGTCTGCATATCATAAGGCGCGCGAAAATTCGGATTGAAGCGGTACACCGTTGTTGAGGGCTCCAAGCCGGAGGTCAATTGCTGCTGGCAGGCAGCCGCGGTCGGATCCGGGAAGCAATACGCGACGGCGGACGTGTTCAGCAGGTAAGAATTCTGAATCGTACCGTTCAGGCTGCGCAACGTCATCACGTTGCCTTCGGAAAAGCGGTCATAGAAGATGCCCCAGCCCGCGCGCAGCACCGTCTTTGGTGAATTCTTGTTGCCGAGCCCCCAGGCGATCGCCAGACGGGGCGCCCAGTCGGCGTGGTCATTGATCTCGTTCTGCGTTTCGAAGCGCAGCCCGCTGCTCAGGGTAATGTTCGGCCGCACGCGCCAATCGTCTTGCAGGAATAAGCCGGCATCGAGCACGGACGCGCTGATCGGCGGCGGCGCGATCCCCTGCAAGGGCGCCGTGATCGAAAACTGGTAGGGCAGGTCTTCCGCCGGAATCGCCAGCGGATTACCAATGTTCTGCTCCGCGATTTGGTACGCCTGAATCGAGGAGAATGCGAAGCTGCCGTTGTAGCCGCTGGGCGAAATGCTGCGTTCGCCATCCTGCCGTATCCGGGCTCCAAACGTCAGCACGTGGCTGTGCAGGGCCATCTGCGTCGAGCTTTGGAATTCGTAGCGGTTTTCCGTGCTCAGCGACGTTCCCGCCGAGCCGCCGCCCTCGAAGCCCCCGGTGACGCTGATGCTCGGTCCGATCGTCAGGGGCGTCGTCGTGCTGTTTTCGTGGATATATTGGAAACGGCTATCCATCACGGTGCTTGCGCCAAAGGTGTGGCTCTCGCTCAATTGCAGCGTGTGCTCCGTGCTGCTCTGGTCGCCTCCCAAAGAAGCCAGGGTCAGGCCGCCAACGTTCTGGTTGAGGCTGCTGTTCCGCCAGAACTGGTACCGCGCCGTGAGCGTGTCGTTCTTGCCCAACTGATAGTCGAATCGCGGACCCAGGTTGGTGCGGACGTGATTATTGGGAACTACGTCGCGGAAATTATCCACGATATTGCCGTTCGCATCGAGCACGGCGGGCGCATTGATGATTCCCAGGTCGTTCGTATTGCGCCGCTGCGCGCTGAAAAAGAACGACGCTTTCTTGCTCACCGGCCCACCCACCGAGCCGTTGTACATCACTGAGTGATAGCTCGGCTGGTCCGGCGGCCCAAACGGCGCCGAGGAGTTGAACGCCGAATCATTCCCCATCACCATGAATTGCCCGTGGAAATTATCGGTCCCAGGCTTGGTTAAAATCTCGATGCGGCCGTAGCCGACCCGGTCGTACTCCGATGAAAACGGGTTCGAATTGATGCGAATTTCCCTGATGGACGATTTCGGCGGCAATTCGCCCGCGGTAAATCCGTCAATGTACATCTGCCCGCCATTCGGCCCGGCCGAAGGGCCGGCAAGGGCTTGCAGCTCGGATTCCATCTCGTCGGGATCATCGGAAAGGGCATCGAGCTCCGTGCCGCTGATCACAATCGCCCCCGCATTGTTCTCCGGAGACACATCCACCGTCGGAGCCTCGCTCGAGACGACCACCTTCTGCTCCTGCTGCTGAATTTCCAGCTTCGCGTTCACCTGAGCGATCTGCGAAGCCGCCACCTGTACGCCCGTCTTGGCAAACGGTGCAAAGCCCTTGGCAAGCGCCTCCACCTTGTACGCGCCCGGCGCGAGCCCGGTCACCTCATAAGCGCCCTGGCTGTTCGTGGTCGCCACCGAAACCTTGCCGCTATCGGACGTCACAACTACCGACGTATTCGCCACCGCCGCGCCCGAAGGATCCAGAATTTGTCCGCGGAGCGTGCCCGTCCCGCCCTGCGCGAAGATCGCATTGGAAAAAGCCAGGCTCAGCACAACGAGCACGCCGATGCCGATCGCCTTACCGTACACACGCACTCTCATCAGTTCTCCTATGATTTACGTGATTCGCGATTATTTTGCGCCGCCGCCGCCACCGCCGCCCGCATCACCGCCCGCATCGCCCCCGCCTTCATCGCCGCCACCAAGGCTCCAGGGCGAAAGCTGCATGGGCTGGCCGCCCTTGGGCGTAGCTTCCAGAATCGGTTCCACTCCGCCGAGCATCGTAATGGCGGTCAGGTCGTCGCTCACGGCGCCCTGGGTTGAAACGATCATCACCGCGTCGCCCTTCTGAAAATCCGCCAGTGTTGCCGTGGGCGCCCGCGTCAACATCTGTTGCAGATCGCCTCCGCCGGCGCGCGCACCGGCCCCGCCTGGCCCGCCAACTCCTCCGCGCCCGCCGAAGCCGCCGCCCGCGCCGCCCCTTCGCGCTCCTTGCCCGCCGCGCTCGCCCCCGTTCGGTTGCCCGCCGCGACTCGCTTCCGCATCCGCTGTCGCCGTCGTGCCCTTCATTCGTACGGAGATCATCCGCGCCATCGGCATTGTCAATTTGCGGATCTCCGATTGACCGGTAAACCGCACCAGCACCGGCTGCTTAGTTGCAAGATCGGTCAGCCGGATCGTCTTCGCCGCCGCATCCACCGCGCTGATCGTGCCTGCGATATTGCGAAATGACCCGGTGACGATTCCATCCGCGGTGAACTGGTTCCCATCGGCGCTGCGGGTGCCGCGCGCGCGAAGCTGGTCTCCCGGCTTGATCTGATCGAGTGTGCTGGGCTTCGCATCGTCGAACTTCACCGAATCCGGGGCGTAGCGCCTGAAATCTGTCTGCTTTGAGGTGTGAACCGCAATGTCTTTCGATCCCGCCAGCGTCGCAACCTTTACGGTGATCGTGTCAGTTGCCGGGTCCGCCGAACTGACCAGCCCGCCGATGCCCCGCTGCCAAGCCTCGCTTTCCTGCTGCTGCTTCGCCTGAACGGCGGCATGCTTCATCGCCACCATTTGCGTCACCAGGATCGTCTTCCCATCGTCGGCGCGTTTTCCGGCGATCAGGATGCGATCTCCCGGCTGCACATCCGCCAGGGTGATCGGGGTTGCGTCCTTCAGGCTGGTTTGGCCGGGCTCGATTCTAAGGATGCGCGCATCGGATTGGATCGTGGCGTTCACTTCCTCGCCCTTATCGGGTGTGAGCGTGATCGCGTTTCCATTGATCGTTTTCACCGTGCCCAGCGCCCGCGCCACCGCACCGGCCTGCCCCTGCCGGGGCAGCGGGCGCCCAAAGCCGGCCGCACCAGCGAATGCCGCCAATCCCGCGCTCGCGGCGCACACCAGAAATCCTCGAACCAGCCTGCCTTTCACTAAACGCATCAATACTCCCCTGTGTTCCTCTGTTTGGGCCGTCCGACGCGGAGTGGCGCTTCCATCCCACGTACACTCGACCGCAATTCCTTCGTTACACCTTAGACGTGCTCTCCCGCCCAGGGCGTTACATGAAAGTTTCTTTTCGCGTTCCGGCGCGCGAACGCCTCGCGAAGCCGGAAATTTCGCTACAGCATTTTCCGCACTGCTTTGAACTCATTGAACTTGCTCGTCTTCTGGGGTAATACTGTGGCTGTTCTGGGAGGCCACTCACGGATGAATACCACCCTAGCCCTGCCCGCCGGCGCCTCCGCCGCTTTGCTCCTCCTGCTCTTGCCGGCCGCCGCGGGCCGCCCTGTTCCTTCGCCCCTCCAGCAAAAGGAGCCGATCACCGCCAGTCAATTGGTTCGCGATGTCGTCTGGAACGAAATCCACGCGCAATTGAACGACAAGACCGAATGGGAATATCGCGAAAGCCGCAACGAGGGCGGCGATACCCAACTGCTGCACGTCGTCCAAACAAAATACGGCGACTTGCACCGCCTGCTCGCCGTCAATGGCGTCCCTTTAACCCCGAGCCAGCAAGCCGCCGAAGAACGCCGCATTCAAAGGCTGCTCGCTAACCCGGACCAGACCAAGGACGCGGCCCGCAAGTCCCACCAGGACGCCGAAGAAGAACGCAAGATGCTTCGCATGTTGCCCAACGCGTTCGATTTCCGCTACGAGAAGCACGCCGGCGATACCATCACGCTCGCCTTCACCCCGAATCCCAGCTTCCATGCCGATTCGCACGAAAGCGAGGTGTTTCATCACATGGAGGGCCACCTGCTCGTCTACGCCCCGGGCAAGCGCCTCGAGGAAATTGACGGCCGGCTCACCAGCCCCGTGAAATTCTGGGGCGGCCTTCTGGGCCATTTGGACCAGGGCGGAACCTTCCACGTCGTCCAGAAGAACGTCGGCTCGAATCACTGGGAATTGACCAGTCTCAACGTCCAAATGGACGGCAAGGCGCTATTCTTCAAGACGATTGCCGTGCGCCAGAAGGAAATCTACACGGAGTTCAAGCGCGTGCCAGACGACATCACGCTACCGCAAGCCGCCGAGCGCCTGAAGCAACCCACCGCCGGCTAACTCTGCGACGATATCGAAAGGCAGCTCGGAGAAGGGCGCCACCAGAAAGAGCATACGGCCAATTTGTTTCCGGGAGCAGACTTGCAGATGAGCCGGCGAGCGCGCATGGCAATCGCCGCGCGTCCAACTGCACCTAAAACTGCACCTAGCCCATTTCCGCAGTTCCGGAAACAGGCTAAGTGCTTTAGAAACTGGAGCCGAGGGCGAGACTTGAACTCGCGACCTGCCGATTACGAATCGGCTGCTCTACCAACTGAGCTACCTCGGCAATTCGAAGGTTTGTGCGGCTTTACCCGCGCGTGCGGGCCATCTTCGCAAGGGCTTCCGCGGATTCGCGTCGCCCCGGCTGCGATTCTAACACGATAGAACGGCCGAACGCCGCAGCCTTGCAGTATGCAATACGCCGGCTTTCAATTCCGATGCCTACGCCAGCGCAACCGCAGGGTAGCTCTCCACGTATTCCTCGCCCCGGCAGCCGTAATAGGCGACCGTCCGCGCCGCAAAATCAACTTCATAGCGCACCACCCCGGCGCGCCAGGAAGCGGCCAGAAACCCGGGGAACGTGCTCTCTCCGGCTTGGTCTGTCCGCAGCGCCTGTATCAGCGCCTCGCGGTCGAATCGCGGCACGTCCGCCATGCCAGACATTAATGGTGCGCCTTGCATCACCACCGGCCCCTCTTCGGTCAGGTACAGGCTCTCGCAAGCCGGCAAGTACCACAGGTTCCGAGTGACGCCGGCCTGCCGCAGCGCCTCCGCCAGGTAAGGAAACCCGCCAATCTTTGGGCGCACAGCCATCGCCCGTTGTTGTGCGGCTTGCAGCTTCTCCACCGCCTTGCCCATCGCGGCGCCTCCATCGCTTCGGAATTGAACCGGCGTCACGATATCAGCAAACAGGCATTAGCGGTACGACCCGAAATTCGCAGAATTATCCCTCGCGATCTCTATTGACTTTTGTGTTATCTTATGATACAAACCATGATGGCGGTCCTTTCGCCAGGGGAAGGGAGGCCGGCGGGTGGCTCTAGGAGCGCAGCCAAGCGGGTGTCACTCGACACTACACACCAGCCACTGCCTTACCATGAGGCGCGGCCGAAGGGCTTTTCTAATCTACGGTACGGGGATTAGAAATCGCCGTAACCCCCTGAAAACAAAGCCTCGGCTCCGTTCTAATATACGGTACAACGCCCTCCGCCAGATTATGTTGCGCCGCGTCCCGCTCGCAGGCGCCGCCCGCGACGCCTCCCTCGCCCTGGGAAATATGTTCCTTGCGCCACGCCGGAATTTTACTAAGATGGATGCGTGCAGCCGAATCCGCCACAGCAAAGCCGCCGCACTTACCGCAACAAGATTCATAAGTCCCGAGCCCATTTCGCATGATGGATGACTGCGCCGCCTGGGCCATCGAGACAGCCAAGCGCCGCGGCGCGAGCTATGCCGACGCGCGCGTGATGGATATTCGCCAGCGCGAAATCGCCGTTAAGAATGGCGAGGTCGCCGCCCTGGGCGAATCCGAAACCCTCGGCATCGGCATTCGGGTCATCGCGTCCGGCTCCTGGGGCTTCGCATCCACCGACCGCCTTACCCGCGAAGGCGTGCAAGCCTGCGCCGCTGAGGCCGTCGCCATCGCAAAGGCCTCCGCGCTGGCAAAGCGCGGGGACGTTGTGCTCGCCCCGGAAACGGCGCATGTGGACACCTGGCAAAATCCGTTCCTCAAAGACCCCTTTCGCATTCCCGTGGACCGCCAGATCGAACTGCTTCTGGCAGCGGACAGGGAAATGCGCCGCATTAAGGGCATCACGCTGGCGGAAGGCTCGATGACGTTCCGCCGGATCGAGCAGCTCTTCGCATCCAGCGCGGGCGCTTCGATCCATCAGGTGAAAATGCAATCCGGCGCCGGGATCGTCGCCACGTCCTTTGCGGGCGCCGAAATCCAGAAGCGCTCGTATCCGAATAGCTTCGGCGGGCAGCACATGCTGAGCGGCTATGAATTGGTGGAATCGCTCGATCTGGTGGGCCACGCCCCGCGCATCGCCGAAGAATGCGTCGCCCTGCATTCGGCCGCGCAGTGCCCGGAGGGCTCGCGGACCATCATCCTCGGCAGCTCGCAGCTTGGATTGCAGATCCACGAATCCATCGGCCATCCCATCGAGCTGGATCGCGTTCTCGGCATGGAAGCGAATTTCGCGGGCATGAGTTTTTTGACGCTCGATAAGCTGCGGAAGCTGAAATATGGCTCCGAGCACGTCAGCGTGGTCGCCGACGCGCGGCTCGATCACGGCCCCGGGCTCGGCACCTTCGGCTACGATGATGAAGGCGTTCTCGCGCAATGCACCCCCATCATCACGAAGGGGCTTTTCACCGGCTACCTGAGCAACCGGGAGACGGCCTCGGCCATCGGCGAGAATCGCTCGAATGGCACGATGCGCACCGAAAGCTGGAATCGCCTGCCGATTATTCGCATGACGAACATCAGCATCCTGCCCGGCTCCTGGAAATACGATGACCTTATCGCCGATACAGACGACGCGATCCTGATGGAGACCAATCGCTCCTGGTCCATTGACGACCGCCGCTATCATTTCCAGTTTTCCACGGAAATCGGCTGGGAAATTAAAGGCGGCAAAAGATGTCGCATCATCAAGAATCCCAGCTACAGCGGCATCACCACGGAATTCTGGAATAGCTGCGATGCCGTGTGCTCGCGCGAGGATTGGACGCTCTGGGGCACACCGAACTGCGGCAAGGGCCAGCCGATGCAGACCATGGGCACGGGCCACGGCGCGGCCCCCGCGCGCTTCCGAAATATCAAGGTCGGGGTGGCGTTCGCGAAATGACCCCGCCGAAAAGCACACGGCCAATCCGGCGCAATGGCGCCGCTGCGCTGAAGGCGTCGGATCTCGAACGCATCGCGGAGCGCGTTCTGCGATTGAGCGAGGCGGACGAGACCGAGGTGGAAATTAGCGCCATTACCGATGCCCTCACCCGCTTTGCCAACAATACGATTCATCAGAACGTCGCCGAGCAAACGCTCTCCATTTCGGTTCGTGCCGTGGCGGATGGCCGCACCGCCCGCGCGACCACGAATAAAACCGACGACGATTCGCTGCGCCGTGCGGCCGACACGGCCTTGAAGCTCGCCCGCAACGAGCCGAAGTATCCCGGCCTGCTGCCGATGCTCGGCCGGCAAAAATATCAGAAGGTGGCGCGCTTTTTTGGCGCCACCGCCGCCGCGACCCCGCAGGACCGCGCCAAGGCCGTCTCCCGCGTCTGCCGCGTGGCGGAAAGCCGCCGGCAGACCGCCGCCGGAATCTTTTCCTCCGGTTCGTCCCAATTCCTGATGGCGAACTCGAAGGGCCTTTCCGCCCGCTACGAACAAACTCGCGCGGAATTTTCCATCACCATTCTGGAAGAGCACTCCTCCGGCTGGGCCAAGTCGAATTCGCCGGATATCCGGCGCATCGAACCTGACGCCCTCGCCGAAAGCGCCAGCCGCAAGGCGGCGGATTCCCGCCAGCCGCGCGAATCCGCGCCCGGCCGTTACACGGCAATCCTTTCTCCTTCGGCCGTTCTCGACCTGGTGGGCTTCCTTTTTTACGACTTTGCGGGCACGGCGATTCTGGATAAGCGTTCGTGCCTTTCGGGCCGAATCGGCAAGAAAATCTTCGGTGAGAACATCACCATTTGGGACGACGCATATCATCCGCTGCAAACCGGCGCTCCCTACGATGGAGAAGGCGTGCCGCGGCAGAAGATTCTGCTCGTGGACCGCGGCGTGCCGAAAAATCTGGTCTACTCGCGCGCTACCGCAAAGAAGATGAAAGCGAAGCCGACGGGCCACGGTTTTTCGCTGCCCAACGAATACGGCGAAGCGCCCATGAATCTCGTGTTCGCGGGCGGCGAAGCTACCACCGACGACATGATTCGCTCCACCGAGCGCGGCATCCTCGTCACCCGGATTTGGTACATCCGCGAAGTGGACCCGTATGAAAAAGTGCTCACGGGAATGACGCGCGACGGAACGTTCCTGATCGAGAACGGCCGCGTGACCGGCGGGATTCGAAATTTCCGCTTCAATCAGAGCATCATCGAGATGCTTGCCAATGTGGAGACGCTCGGTCCGGCTGTGCGCGCCGCGGGCGAGGAATCGTTTGAAATGGTTGTGCCCGCCATGAAGGTCCACAACTTCCATTTCAGCGAAGTCACGAAATTCTGAGCCGTTCTATGGAACAAACCGCAAACTCGAAATCGCTCGGGCGATCACGTTCTCTTGTATCTGGACGAGATCGGTAGCCGCCAGCGTCATTCCAAAAATCGTGTAGAGTTTTCCGTCGCGGGGCAGGTAAACAACGATGCCGGACCAGTCCTGTCCATTGACGCTGCCCCGAAAACGTCGCTCCACCGCCGGCAGCCCCGAGATGGCGATGCGGCTTTCGGCGAGAGGCCGGAAATGATCCACGATTTCGCTGAGGCGCTGCTCGGTGGAGCTGATATCGGCGGCCACCGATTTGCCCACGGCCTGCCGCCCGATCAGCAGATAGGTAGTGTGGTCCTCGGTGCCCATCGCCGTAATGGCGCCCGGCAGGATCGAGCGCGCCCCGGCAATCACTTGCCAGTCCGGCGGCTTATACATCTGAAATCCATAGGTGAGGTTGGCGTAACTATTTCCGCTGACTTCCTCGCGAATCGCAACCGGCGCCGGCTCCGCGACCGCGGCGGGTTCGGCGGTTGGGGCTGGCGAGACGGCAGCCTGCTTGGCAGGAGAGGCTTCCAGTGCGGCCTTCGTGGGTGAACCGCCGATGGCTTCGGGCTTCTTAGCTGGAGCCGCAACGGGCTTTTCTGGCGGTGTTGTCTCTGATTTTTCGGATTTCTCCGGCGGCTGCTTCGATGCGACTGGTTTGGCTGATTCGGCTTTTTTCGCGGGTTCCGGCGCCGCGCTCTTGATGGAAATGGAGACGACCTGGCTTTTTTGCACTACGGCGAAGCCGTAGGTCGTCTTAACCTTGAACGAATTCTCCTCGTATCCGACGATGGTGCCGCTGATTTTCGTGCCATCTTTCAGCTTCAATTCATCCGGGCGCGCCGAAACGGAAAGGCACAGCGCCAGCGCAATGAGGAAGGGAATCGCCCATTTCATACCGCGAGTATGGAACCGCGGGTCCAGGCTCGCAAGGAATGAGGAACGGGCCTTGCCGGGTTAGTCAGCAGGCGGAAACCGCAGAGTTTCTCTGAATTTGGAGAGCGGGCAGGCGATCCACTAAGAGGACATGCTCATGCCGATCCAGAACGCGGCCACCAGAACGGCGGTGAGCCCAACCATGAGCGGCAGGCGCTTGCGCCGCAGGCCAAAGATGATGATCGCCAGCGCGCACACAAGGAAAATCACTTCTGGCCAGAGGAAACGGGAATGAGAGCCGGCGCTTGCCGCGCTAAGATTCCGAGTTTGCATCCAATCCGAGGCGAATGCCGTGGCCGATGCAAGCGAGACCGCGCACACTCCAGCGAGCGCCATACCCTTTGCCCATTCCGGAATGACCCAGCCGGCATTCGCGTCGCGCCAGTCGAGCCACGTCTGCGCCACGACGATCCCCACGACGAGAAGCACCAGAAACGCCACAACGCCTCCCAAGCTCCCACTACCTGTTCGTTCGATGCGGCATCGAGCGCGATCAGACTCAGAACACGCCCTATTCTCGCGGCCGATTCGCCGTATCTCGGCCCATGCGGCGTCTCCCACGCCGAAGGAGGCAGCCACGCCCAACGAATCGGTGGCAATTGACCAGCCAAATGGCCCGCGCGTGAATTTCTGTGCCTGCTTGCAAGTCCATGTGTGTGTGCAGCTTACGATTCGATTTTTGGCTCTTCCGCGCGCCTGAAGCATGCGCCAGGAAAAATGTCCCTACAGCTGGCTGTCTGCGGTACTTAGGAGGATGAATTGGGAAACCAGTTGCAGGACTAGGACTAGGTGCTGTAACCCACTTCCGGCGGTTGCGGCCGCGGCTCCGCCACCTAATTCCGCAGTTGCAGGTAGTTACCGCCGCCGCACCGCGGGGAATTTGCGCCGCAGAACCGTCCCAGGAATCTGCTAGGATGGCCTCGCCAGATGCGAAAACCTTGGGTGATAGCTCATCGCGGCGCTTCCGGGCACGCGCCGGAGAACACAATGGCCGCGTTCGAGCGCGCGGTGCAACTCGGCGCTCCGTTTATCGAAACGGACCTGCATTTGACGCGCGACGCCCGTTTCGTTGCGATCCACGACGCGACGCTCGATCGCACGACGAACGGCCGGGGAGTCATCCAGGATTTTTCGCTTGCCGAGCTGCGCGAGCTGGATGCTGGGCACTGGTTCGACCGGAGCTTCATGGGCGAACGCATTCCGACCCTCGACGAGGTGCTTGCTTTCAGCCGCCAGCGCGACGTGATCTTCTATCTCGAAATCAAATACGATTCCGCCTGGGGAATGCATCATGCCCTGGTGGGGGCGTTGCAGAGCACGGACAGCGCGGCGCGCACCGTGATTCTATCGCGCGATCCAGCGACCCTCCGGGCGGTGCGGATGCTCGACTCCGCGGTCATGCTGGGATTGCTGGCGGAGGAAAATCGCGCGGATCTGGTGCGGGCTGCCGTGGCGGCGGGGGCTCGCCAGCTATGTCCCAAGGCGGACCTGGTCGGCTCGAAGCTCGTGAATGAGGCGCACGCAGCGGACCTGCACATTGCCACATGGACGGTGAATGACCGCGAGGAGATGACGCGCACCATTGCCGCAGGGGTGGATGGCATTATGAGCGATTTTCCCGACCGCCTCCGCGCGGTAGTCGAAGGGGACTGACTTTCCCGCCGATTTGTTGAGACCTGCCCCTAACTGTCCCTCGCCTGTCCCCGCGTACTATTGACAGTTCGCTTTTACTTCGCCATACTCGCGCCCGTTAAAGGCAGGCAGGAGAGTGAAATGGCGTTAACGAAGCGGCAGAAGGAAGTGCTGAATTATTTGGTCGCATTCCTCGATAAGAATGGCTATTCGCCGAGCTTCGAGGAAATTGCGCGCGCGCTGAAGCTGACGTCGCTGGCAACCGTGCACAAGCACCTCTCGACGCTGGAACGCAAAGGTTTCATCCGGCGCGGCTACAACCAGAGCCGCTCGATTGAAGTGGTCCAGCTTCCGAAACCGATTCGCGAGCAGGTGCTCGAGCGGCACGTGGTGGAGCTGCCGCTTGCGGGCAGAATTGCCGCGGGGCGGCCTCTGGAAGCCGTGGAGGACCGCGAAACGATTTCTCTGGGCGATTTCGCGCGCGGGCAGAATACGTTCGTGCTGCAGGTGAAGGGCGAGTCCATGCGCGAGGACCACATCCTGGATGGCGACTTCATCGTTGTGGAGCAGACGCAGGTGGCGAATCCGGGCGAGATCGTGGTCGCGCTGGTGGGCGAGGACGAAGCCACCGTGAAACGGTTTTATCGCGAGCCGGGCGGGCGAATCCGCCTGCAGCCGGCGAATTCCGAAATGTCGCCGATCGTGGTGGCCGCGGACGAAGTAAAGATTCAGGGCCGGGTTGTCGGCGTCCTCCGGCGGTATTGATCGCGGGTGTTCGGCGTCGCGGCGATGATTCGCGTTCCGCTTGCCCGGGGACGCCAACTCTGCTCGCCCTGCGTTTAATTGCATGCTAGAGTTGGTCCGGCCCACTAGGTCGCTCCTAGCTATTTTCCGCGGGGTAAAAGCCGCGGCGCGTTGGGGCGGGCACCCTCGGGTGGCACCGAAAATCACGTAGAAGGACACAGGCACGGCATTGCAATTCCGGCTTGGCTTCCCAGCTGGCCGTCTCGATTGCTCACCACGCCCGAAACTTCGCTGAGCGGACGTTGCTTCCCCGAGCACAACTGTTCCATTTTGGGTTTGGCGCCTAGGAACGGCGGGAATAGATTGATAACCCCAGTCCCTATCAATCGCGCTTCACCGCTATTTCGGCATACTCGGGCCCAAGGAGGGTAAATGTGGGGAGAAAAAAAACCGGATGCTCCCGCGAGGACGCCGGTCCCGCAGCAGCCTAGAACAACCGCACCACAAGGATCATCTTTCACTGGGGAGGCAAGGACAATGGCACCACTCGATTCGACGTACCCTGCGGCGACACCATCTGGCAACACGGCGCGGCTCGGCCCAAGCCTGCACATCAAAGGCGAAATCACAGGCAACGAGGATTTGCATCTTGACGGCAGCGTCGAGGGCCTGGTTCACCTCGACGATAAGAAACTCACGGTCGGCGCCAGCGCGCGCGTGACCGCGGATATCATGGCACGGGAAGTGGTTGTCTACGGCAACGTGAAAGGGAATCTTCGCGCCCGCGACCGCATCGAGATCAAGAAGGATGGCTCGGTAATCGGAGATCTGACGACCGCGCGCATCATGATCGAGGACGGGGCATATTTCAAGGGCTCGATCGAGATTGATAAGGCCGGAGAGGGAAGCAACAGCAGCCTCGACAAGGGTTCATCGTTCTCGAAGGCCCCGCGTTCGTCTGCTGCGACGACCGTAGCTTCGTCTTCTTCTTCGTCGGATTAACGAGACGCTCGAACGCCTTCAGGAAGGGGCGTGCCTGGCCGGTTGCTGGCAATTTGGCGCCGCAGGCATTCCCCTTGTGAGCGTCAGGGCGCTTCGCGGATTCTGGGCGCTCCGGGCGAAACGGCTGGCGGCTTGACCTGAGCCGCAAGCGTCAGAGGTATCGGTTCGGGCGCGAGCGTCGTGATGCTGGGTGCTTGGGCCCTTGCCGCGGCAGCCACCGCTGCGGCTGCGGGGATCTCCGCGGTGGGCTGTTCCAGCTTTTTCAGCCACACGTCGCGCCAATATTGATAGACCATTCGCGGACAAAATCTCCTTGCGGACGGGGGGCACACGGCGCCTTCCAGAATCACGCATCCCGTCTTGAGCGAAATCATCTCGCCGGTTTTTTCGTCAATGATCTTATTCACGCGCCGCAGCACGCGAAATTCCTTTTCGCAATAGCCGACCATTCCGGGACTAAAGCGCAGGCCGCGATTTTTGCCGCTGGAATTGAGCGTCTGCCCGATGTCTTCCCTGGATTTCACCTGCACCAAGTCGCCTGGCTGTAGGTCCAGATTCTGGCGAGGTGTTCTGATGTTGTCTCCGGCTACCATTCGGACGTCCGGGCGGCCGCGGGCGCACGCCAGCTTATTGCGCGCGCCGATCAGAATCCCGCGCCAGAGATCGCCGAATGTCACGTTTTTCGAGGCTACGTCACGAACGTATTGCCGCGGGTCCCACCAGGGGAGGAAGGTTGTGAACCTGGCTACTTCGGTCGTCTGGCAGGAAAATCGTTCGCGGACGGCGCCCTCGCGCGTAATGCTTGCCGTTCGCGTAGCCTGCTCCACTGCGCGAAGGGCGCGTGCATAGCCGGCAGATGGGAAGTTTCGCGGGCAATCATCTTTTTTATCGGCATCAGTGAGATTGGGCGTGGCACGGCCGCTCGCCTGCGGCCTCTTCAGCCACTGCTCCTTCCAGAAAAATAGGCAGCCTGCTTCGCAGCCGCCGTGCGCCGAGCCGTCGCAGCGCAATTCCTTCAGCAGCACGGTATTTCGCAATCGCCGAATAGATTGATCCGGTGCGCAGGTCTTGTCCGCACGGCGAAGCACCTCGAACCGGCGCCCGCAATAGGCGAGCATTTCCGGCATGAAGGGCGCCCCTTCGAGACGGCCTTCGCCGTCCAGGGTCGAGAGTATTTCCTCCGCGCTGCGAACCTCGGCGAGATCGCCAGGCAGAAAGGGAAAAAATCGAAGCCTCCGCGCACTTCGATGCATTACCACCTCCGTCTGCCCCGAAAGACTTGCCTTAACCGCGTTCTGGCTGCGCCAGAATGAACATCCGGTGGATCTATCGCGAAATTTTCTGGTCTGTAATGGAACGCCCCAGGAACTCACGTTACATGCTCAACGAGAGTGTCTCTATCCGGCAGGAACCCTATTTGATGGCACGAGAAAGCCTAATCAGCCACTATAACCAAGTGGAGATGCGTCTGCGCCCAGGTTGTTTCGGCGCTCGCCGAAGGATGGGCGACCTGGTACTTGCGGAATTTCGACACAAAGAATCGCGGCGGCGCAATTTGCGGCGGCACGCGCCGATATCAGAGCGCTGGGCGCGATACTCGGAGAGGCTCAGTGGGAATTATGCAATTGTTGGCTGGCATCTTGCGTCATGGATGCCGCCTGTTGCTTGAACGTGGTGTAGATTCCGCCGGGCACGGCTGGAAATTTCACGTCCTTCACGTACCAGTTGGGACCCTGCTTTTGCAGGTCAACGGTGCACGGGGAGAGGGTCCAGTCGGACGAGCGATCGGGCAGGATGCGGACCTTCATCGCCAGGGTTGCCGAATCTGCGGTGATGGTTTCCTGGGTGATGTTGGCCTGCGTTGCAACCTTCGATCGCAAATACGCGTAGATCACGCCGCTGCGCCGCGCGTCCAAGAAGAGATTGGAGAAGCTCTGCTCATCCTCCGTCATATCCTTGCCGTTGAGGAGGTGGGTATCGTCGAGCCGATTGCGATACAGCAGCGCCGGGTCGGCGATGTCGCCGCCGCCCTGGTCCACGGCCTGAAACATCGCGTATGCCGCGTTCTGAGGCGTGGATTGCTCGATTCGCGCCGTGTCGCGCGAGGGGAACCAGGCTTTTACTTTGGGGATAGCGACGCTGGCCGTCACGATCAGCGCCGCCCCAGCGACGATCCAAGACGTCCGAATTTTCATGCGGGGATTCTAGCGCGAGATCCCGCCGCTGCATAGGAGTTTTACATTAGAACGCCCTAAGGTAAATACCTTTAGACGCGAAGCCGACCGGAAGAGGGCAGCCCGCGCAGGCCGCGCTCAAAGATCGTTGGCGAGAATAAAGAGTGGGGTGAGCGATGGGATTTGAACCCACGACCCTCGGTTCCACAGACCGATGCTCTACCGGCTGAGCTACGCTCACCGCAGGTTGATTGACGCCAGTTTAGCATTACTTGGGGCCTGCTGCATGGGTTGAGCTCGTCTGCGGCGGGCCCCGCCTGCCCGCAGGGCATGTCGCGTTTACCGTCATTTTAGGTGTCAACGCCGGGTGAGACTTTTCCAGATGAAGAACACGCCAAGGCGGTCGCGAAGCTCAACGGTTTGCCCACGAGTTTCCCCTACGTGAGGATGGAGACTAGAGCCGAACCGGGCCATCCCGGGGTCAGCAGAGCAAGATTTTGGCACGCGCCGATATCCACGCTTGCAGGGATACTCGACGAGCATTTTGATCGCCCGGTGGTTGGCGAAACCGGACTCTCGGGCCGCTATGATTTCACCCTCCGCTGGGCGACCGGTGCGGGTGATCACGCAGGCTCACCCGGCGCAGGAGGACAGAATAGCGGGCCGGCGTTTGCGGCTTCGAGCCC
>Ga0134126_10000717_pt1 | contig 41748 bp, 41 predicted proteins | sample KB31752_FD_96881 | JGI IMG/M metagenome (GOLD analysis project Ga0134126, IMG submission 96881) | Terrestrial soil microbial communities with excess Nitrogen fertilizer from Kellogg Biological Station, Michigan, USA - KB3-175-2 | ecosystem: Environmental > Terrestrial > Soil > Unclassified ...
TATTTAGTACTATGTATTGCATAATACAATTTAAAACATATATCTTTGCAGTATGATTGTTGAAAATACACAAACCCAAATGCGGAAAGGAATACTGGAGTATTGCATACTTTCCATTATAGCTAAGGGCGAAACCTACGCCTCGGATATAATTGCCGAGCTGAAAAAAGCCCAACTGCTTGTAGTTGAGGGAACTTTATACCCCTTGCTCACCCGTTTAAAAAACAATGGCTTGCTTACCTATAATTGGGTGGAATCCACCTCGGGACCGCCGAGAAAATATTACATCTTATCTGATGAAGGCAAAAACGTGCTCGAGCAGCTCGATAAGACCTGGGAGGAACTATTATTTGCTGTACAAACCGCGATAGGAGAAAGAAAACAGTAGGTGAAAGCCAAAAGCGGAAAGCAAAAAGCTTTATGCTTTGGTCTTTTAGCTTTACGCTCAAAACACTAATGAACTAATGAACTAATGAACAAATAAGCAAAGATCATGAACAAAACAATTATCATAAATATAAACGGCATAGTTTTTCACATCGAAGAGGATGCCTACGAAATATTAAAAAATTATATGACGGATGTAAAACGTCATTTTTCCAACTCGGCCGACAGCCTTGAAATCACGACAGATATTGAAAACCGCATTGCTGAAATGTTTTCGGAGATGCTGGAAAGAGAAGGCAAGCAGGTTATTATCGAGCAGGATGTAAAAACAGTTATCGAACAGATGGGAACGGTGGCTGATTTCGAAAACGCTGAAGATGACAGCAAAGCGGCATCGAACCCATTTGGCGCACCAACCGAACGACGCCGGCTGTTCCGCGACCCCGACGATCACCTGATTGGCGGCGTGTGCGCCGGAATTGCAAATTACTTTGATGTCGATGCTGTTTGGATACGGCTTGCCTTCGCCATATGCTTTGCCATTGGCGGCAGCGGATTAATACTATATATAATTCTATGGATAGTGGTGCCCAAAGCCGTAACCCGCGCTGACCGCATGGCTATGAAAGGCGAAAAGCAAAACCTGCAGGGCTTTAAAAAGAATTTCGAAGAAGAAATGAGTTCTGTAAAACAGCACCTTTCAAACTTTGGCGATGAAGCCCGGCCATTTGCCTATAAAGCGCGTGACTTTGCGGGCGACTTTTTTCATCACCTGGGCATATTCTTTAACGGCGCAGGCAGGGTGCTTGTGAAAATGATCGGTGTAATGATATTGATGGCATGCTTCGGCTTCGCGATTTTCCTGATCGTATTATTAATAGGCATACTTGGATTTGGCGCGGTATCGTTTGAACATATCCTGCCTGTGCGCGTTTTCGGTGGCCGGTATCTTGATCCGATTGTTATTTCGGCTTTTGTAGTTGCTTTTATACCTGTGCTCAGCATCATACTGTTAATTATAAAGGCGTTGTTCAACACCAGCTCAATTAACAGGTCGGCCGGTTCAACTATACTGGTGATATGGGTATGTGCGCTGGGCTTTTTGATTTATTATAGCGCTAAAACTGCGGCAAACTTCAGCGAGGGGGCAAGCTTCAACCAAACTGTTAATATAAAGGCCCGGCCCAACAATACATATTACCTGAAAATAAATGACCTGAAATATTTTACAGCCGAAGATAGCGCCCGGTTGAACATTAAGACACTTTTTAATAGAAACATAAGCGTTATTGATAATGATGACGACAATGAGCTGGGCTTGAATAACGTAAACTTAAGAATTGAGCGCAGCGACATAAACCAGCCCACTTTGGTTGAATCGTTCAGCGCCAGGGGTCGCGATTATAACGATGCCTTATTTAATGCCAGCAACACCAGGTACATATTTACCCAGCAGGACTCGGTTTTAAAATTCGACCGCAAGTTGCGCCTTAACATGAAAAACGGCTGGCACGATGAAGAGGTTTATCTTACGCTGCGCTTACCGCTGAATGCCAAAGTGGTTGTTGATGAGGATATACGAAGAATATCAGGCATCAACGTATATGACTGTAACGAAGAAAATAAAAAGGAAAACGCGACATACGCAACTTTTATCATGACCGATAATGGCTTGCAATGCAAAGTAGACACCCTGGTTACGGTGAAAAAAGACACGGTTAGCGAAAAATAAAGGGCAGGCCAATAAACGCCTAAAAAATACAGCTGCTTCGTGTTGAACGAAAAGACTTGAGACAATGAAAAAGATCATTACCTATATAAGCCTGCCGGTATTAAGCGGGCTTATATTTCTTTTTTGTACATCGCGTGGGGTTAACGCCGGCCCCGCAAAACTTTGTCCGGATCTTTCAAATTCAAAAACGGTAATCAAGGTCGCCAATAAAACGAAGGGGGCTGAATTTTCAATCCTGAAAGCTATTGCCGGCAAATTGTTCCCTGTGCTAAAAAGTTTGAATTGATTGTAACCTTAGGGCACGCTTTTGCATCTTATATATATAAATTAACTTGCTGATCATTTTAACCCGCGGCCAACGTTTTTGACTGCAAAATTTAAAAGGGGCATACCCTTTAGGGGATTGTCATTGTTAAAAAAAGCGGGGTAAAATTAAGAACAGGGGAACAAAGCCCGGTGGTCAATAAAACCCGGCCGCTTGTCAAAGAAGTTTCGGAGAGAAAATCTGACTGCGTTCCTTTATTAAAATTTAAAAACATGGAAACTAAACAAACAATATATAAACTCACGCTGCCGCCCGGATAAATAACCGGCCTGCCACCCTTTACGGGGAAATCAAACGCTTTAATAAAATACTTAAAAAAAGAACAAAATTCTTTACAGGGATAACTATTGCCCAAAACTTAATTACAACAATGAGAAAGTTAATTACACCTATATTATATATACTACTATTTTTCGCTGGCACTGGGATGGCATTTGCGCAAGCATTGCAGCCCGCTGCAAAAATTTCGGGCGCATTGCTTGATGAAAACGGGAAGCCTATGGATTATGCCACCGTTAGCCTGCTGAAAGCCCAGGACTCTACTGTAGTAAAGGGTACCTTAAGCAATGAAACAGGTGCATATGTTTTTGACCACGTTAACGCCGGCACCTATATTATAAAGGCATCGGTAGTGGGCTACAACAAGGCTATCACTAAAGCCTTTACAATAACCGGGAACGCGCTGAATGTTACGGTACCCGCCTTAAGGATGCAGCCAGGCAGCCAATCGTTAAATACCGTAAATGTTGTCGCATCAAAACCTTTGATCGAGCACAAGATCGACCGTACCGTTATGAATGTGGAGAACAGCGTGCTGGCGGCCGGAAATTCCGCGATGGATATATTAGAACGGGCGCCGGGGGTGTCTGTCGATAAGGATGACAACATCAGCCTGAAAGGGAAGCAGGGAGTTACCGTAATGATCAACGACAAGCTTACCTACCTTACTTCCGCACAGCTTGCCACATTGCTTCGCTCAACCGACGGAACAACCATTCAATCGATAGAGATCATTACCAATCCCTCGGCAAAGTATGATGCCGCCGGGAATTCAGGTATTATTAATATTAAACTGAAAAAGAACAGGCAGGTTGGCACCAACGGAAGTTTAACTGCCGGCGCAGGGTATGGCGCTTATGGCAAAGACAATGAAAACCTAACGATGAACCATAAAGAAGGAAAGCTGAACATATTTGGGTCCTTTAGCCATAATGATAATAAACGCATACAGGATATAGGCATTAAACGTATAATTCCTGATACGGCAGGCGGCGCACCTACCTATTTCAGGCAAAACAGCCCATTGATCAGCGACAATCACAATAACAGCTACCGTTTCGGCGCCGACTATGATATGTCGTCGAAAAATACTTTGGGCTTCGTTATAAGCGGTTATTTTAACGGCGAACAGGATAATATAGACGACCGCACTTATATCGGTCGCAGTTTTGACCAGGTGGATTCGTCCCTGCGTACCGTGTCAGGCTTTCATCAAACGTACAACGACATAGCCTTCAATTTGAATGACACTTATAAGATTGACACCGCAGGCCAGCAGCTGAGCGCCGACCTTGATTATTCGAAATTCAGAAATAATTCTGTTGCTCAATATGTTACTGATTTTTACCTGCCGGACGGCAGCTTTCAGCATCCTGAAGGATTTTTGGGAAATCATACGCCTTCAAACATCGATATCCGCACCGGTAAGGTTGATTACACAAAACCGATCACAAAATCATTAAAATTTGAATCGGGGCTTAAGTTCAGCGATGTGAAGACGGATAACAACCTGACTGAAAAATTCGCTGCCGGCGATTCCTACGTCAGTACCAATCACTTTGTTTATGACGAAAAGATTGACGCCGGCTATGTAAACCTAAACAAGGATTATAAAAACTTTTCGGTACAGGCAGGCTTAAGGGCCGAGTACACCAGCTCTACAGCAAACGGCGATTCGGCCAATGTGGTGCAAATAATACCGAGGCATTATCTCGACCTTTTTCCCAGCCTTTTTATCAACCATACTATAAACGACAAAAACGAGATCAATTTTTCATATAGCCGCCGTATCGACCGGCCGCAATATGATAACCTGAACCCTTTCGTTTTTCACCTCGATCCCTATACCTATCAAAAGGGGAACCCTTATTTAAAGCCGCAATACACCAATAACTTCGAGCTTAACTACACCTATAATAAGAACATCACTTTGACATTGGGTTATAGCAAAACTACCGACGTGATCACTGAGCTTCCCGGCACCGATCCTGCTACAAAGGTTTCGTTTGTTACGCAGCAAAATTTACAGGTGCAAAATGCATATAACGCAAACCTATACGCACCTTATACCATCACTAAATGGTGGGAAGGCAATGTAAATGCTACCGCTTTTTACTTAGGCTTTAAATCAAACGGCCTCGAAGGCGGCAATTTGGACAGGGGACAATTTGCCTATAACATACGCACCACCGAAACATTTACGCCCTTTAAAGGTTATAAAGCCGAATTGACCGGAAACTACCAATCGGAGCTTACCTACGGCCTTTTTGATGTTAAGCCCAGGTACTCCATCGACGCCGGTGTAAGCCATTCCTTTGCAAACAAAAAAGCGAATATAAAGCTTTCGGTAGCCGATATATTTAATACACTGCGTAACGATGTAACAACTAACTATCAAAATACTAACCTGGATATCACCCAAAAACGCGAAAGCCGCATTACCCGCTTAACGTTTACCTGGAATTTTGGCAACAACAAAATAAAAGCACGCCAGCATCAAAGCGGCGATGATGAAGAAAAGAACAGGGTAAAGGGAGCGAATTAACTACTCGCCGGCAATCGCGGCACACAACTGCCGACGGGCTGCAACAGTTTCACCGAAAAGCTCTGATTAGGTAAGCAGCGCAAACAATTTTTCAAAATTTTGTTTATTATTTGTGAACATAATAAAATCAAAAACTATGAAAAAGCTACTTTGTACGATTGCTTTAGCAGCAATTTGTTTGGGTACCCTATCAGCGTCGGGTTCAGTCAAGGCGGTTCAGGATACCGCCAAGACGAAAACAAAATATACCCATAAACACATTAAACAAAAATCGAAGTACCCGCATAGCAAGGTGAAATCGAAAATGAAGGACACCACAAAACATTAACCCTAAACCAAAAAAACATCCCCGCGGGGATGTTTTTTTGGTTTAGGGGCATGGCGGAACCTCGTACCGAAATGCGTTTTTAATTTTCTTATAAACAAATACCAAGCAGAGCAGTTATAATCTTTAGGTAAAAAAACAAACTAATAATTAATTATTTTAAAACTAATCTTTTGTCTTATGAAAAAATTAATTTGTTTGATTGCTTTAGCGGCGATCTCTTTCAGCAGCATCTACGCGCATGGCGTGACAAGCACCGTTAAAACTTCGATGCAGGACACCACGAAGAAAAAAAAGAACAGGCCCATGAGAGACACTTCAAAAAAGAAGAAAGATACGACACAGGTTAAACACAAATGAAGCTGAACCCGGAAAAAATCCCCCATCGTCGACGGGGGATTTTTTTTTATAGCGCCAAACTTTCGCCTATGGCGGGCAATTTCAAATTGATGCCGGCTTTTTTAAATTTCTCAGCCACCTCGTCTTTGTTTATTTTTATTACAGGAAAAGTGTCGTAGTGCATCCCGACCGCATTTTTACAGTTAATAAAACTGCATGCTTTTATTGCATCGTCAGCGCCCATAGTATAGTTATCGCCGATAGGTAAAAAAGCCCAGTCCAGATTTTCGTCGGCGAGTAATTTCATATCGTACGTAAGCGCCGTATCGCCGGCGTAGTAAATAACCTTGCCTTCAGCGTAAATTACAAATCCGGCGGGATTACCGCCGGCAGAGCCATCGGGCAACGTGCTTGAATGTACCGCGTTAACCATTTTGACCCGGCCGAAATCAAAATCATAGCCGCCGCCTATATTCATTCCATGCGCGTTATCTACGCCTTTAGTACCCAGCCATGCCGCTATCTCGGCAATACAAATAACAATGGCCCCGCTGTTTTTTTGAATTTGAAGCAGGTCGGCAACATGGTCGCCGTGCCCGTGTGAAACAAGAATATAATCCGGCTTTAAACTGTTGATATCAATAGTTTTTGCCATAGGGTTTGGCGAGATAAAAGGATCAAACAGCAGTTTTTTCCCGCCAGTTTCGATTTCGAATGAGGCTTGTCCGTAAAAAGTAGTTTTCATTGGATGATATTTTTATCGTTTTTAATATTAGATAGTCTACTGGTACCGAAGCTCATAATGCTTAGCCGCTACAAATATAAAGGATCAACAAATCTACATCCGGGCATTTTCGCATGTGTCGAATGTTTACACAAATAAACGAAAAGATAACCTGCTTGTTCTCTATCAGATTTATAAAAGAAATCTTGATTTGCATAGACGAGACCCGGCTATGCGGCGGCACAGGCTTGCCTAATGCAATACCGCCGCGACAGTCGGCGAGGGATCGCTTTCGTTTTTCAGCCGGTCCAATGCCGTGACAACGTATAAATAGGTCTTTCCTCTTTCAGCCGTGTCATCCCTGTAAAAAGTACCAGCGTTATATTGAATATGCAAAATGTGTGCGGGGTCTTCAATGTTCACTTTTTCGTTACCATCAAAACGGTAAATAACGTAGCCGTACACCGGTTCCTTGTCTTTTGCTAAAAGCGGCGTCGTCCATTTTAATTCCACCTTATTATTTACAACCACAGGCGTAAAATTTTGCGGCGGATTGGGCGCTATCGAGTCGAGCCAGAGCATCACCGGGGGTAATGCAGGATACTGGTAATAATTGTCTTCGAGCGAGTCGGTAAAACCGAGAGGGTTTCGTAAAAGTGAGTTGGAGCTAAAGTAAACGCTGCCCTGTACCCGGGGGTTGTCGCGCAGGTATTTTAATTGCAGGGGCATTTGGTCAGCCTCCCTAAATTTACCTTTGCGCCTTTCGCCAATCCGGTAAGCGGCCATCCCGATATACAGATGCCGGTTATAGGTATTGTTGCTCCACCAGTCAACCAGTTTATTAAAAGGCGCATACCGGTCGTCTATCGGCCAGTAAAGCTGCGGGTTAATGTAATCAAGCCAGCCCTTTTTTATCCAGTTGCGCGAGTCGGCAAACTGTTCATAATATGATGCCCCGCCATGCGTATCGGAACCTTCGGGATTCTGAAAAGCATTTGTCCATATCCCGAAAGGGCTTATTCCAAACTTAACGTGCGGTTTATGTTTATGAATACTATCGTCCAGCATTTGTATCAGGGTGTCCACATTATGCCGCCGCCAGTCCCTTATATCGCTATAGTTAGCGCCATATGCTTTAAACGTTGCGGCATCATCTATGTGCTGCCCGTCAATAGGATACGGATAAAAGTAATCGTCCATGTGAACGCCATCGATATCATAGTTATCTACAACGTCTAAGATCACTTTAACAATATAGTCGCGCACTTCGGGTATTCCCGGGTTAAATAGTTTAATTCCGCCATAGACAAAAAACCATTCAGGTTTCAACCTGGTAATATGTTCCGGGCTTAGCGCCGAAAATTTGCTGTCGGTGGTCGCGCGGTAAGGGTTAAACCAGGCATGCAACTCCATGCCCCGTTTATGGGCTTCATTTATAGCAAACTCCAGCGGGTCATAGGCCGGATAGGGCGCCTGGCCTTGTCTCCCGTTCAGCCACTTTGACCAGGGTTCGCGGCTTTTGGCATAAAAAGCATCTGCAGCAGGCCTCACCTGCAGCATAACGGCGTTGATACCCATCTGCTCGTGGGCATCCAGCCGGTCTGTCAATTCTTTTTTTTGCTGGTCGACGGTTAATCCGGGGCTGCTTGGCCAGTCGACATTTTCAACAGTAGCTATCCAAACGCCCCTGAACTCGCGTTTTGGGGCGGGCTTTTCCTGTTCCGGTATTTTATTGGCTTGTGGTTGTGCGTTCGTAAATAGGGGTAGTATAAAAATAACGACTGTTAACCAACGGCAGATGTACATCAAACAAATTATTAAAAGCTGCAAAGATATAAACTCATAACGTAGCTGTTTTAGTATTACTCATAATAATTGTCTCTATTTTGTGTTTTAACCATATTGTGCTTATTTTTAGCCCGCCTCTAACTAATTTATACCGCACGCAAAATATGCATATATGTTTTTTCACTTAACGCATATTAAATACGCAAAACCGCTAATTAAGCCTGGAAATTGCTATTGGCTTCGAAAAATAAATAACAAAAACAATACTTCGGTGTTAAATAGACCGGAGTAATGTTAGATACTTAAACTGCTACCTTTAATTATTTTTACACCTTAAAATTAATTGCTATGGAAAACCAAAATGGCCAAACCCCTAAAAAAAATTCCAATGTCATTTACTTCCTGATCGTGGTAGTATTGGCCTTGCTGGCCACCGACGTATATTTATACCTTCAAAAAAATAAATCCGATACAAAAATTGTTTACCAGAATGACGAAAGAACCCGCCTGCAAACCGAGCTGGACAGTCTGGAAGCACAGATAGAGCAGGTAAACGTGGGGAAAACTAAAATGTCGGCAGAACTGAAGGCGAAAAACGACTCGCTGAAGGCTAAGATCAAAGTTTTACGCCAGGAACTTGCAAAAGGAAAACTCACCCAGGCCGAATTAAATAAAGCACAGGAAGACGTAAAACAGCTGCGTTATTTTGTTGCCAATTACACCGCACAGATAGAAGAGTTAAAAAAACAAAATACTTCTTTGGCAGCCGAAAGGGATACTTTAAAAACCACCATTAAAACCGTAAATCAAAAAGACTCTACGCTCGCCAAGCAAAATCAGGACCTTGGCGCAAAGGTTAAGGTAGGTTCAGCCATAAAATTAGCGACAGCCAATATTGTCGCTTATAAAATAAAGGGGAGTGGTAAAGAAGTTGATGTGAAACGGGCAGGCCCTGCAAAAAAGATCAAGATAAATTTTACCGTGGCAAGCAATGATATTGCTGAAAAAGGGATGCATGACATTTATGTGCGTATTATAGACCCTACCGGCAACCTGATCACCGGTACGGATTCCGGCCCTTTTAACGCCGACGGGCAGGATTTGCAGTACACTTACAAAACTTCAATTGAGTACAAAAACGATGGCAGTGGTTATACCATTGATTGGGTAAACCCATCGCCTTTTCAAAAGGGAGATTATACCGTAATACTGTATGCTGACGGTTACACTATGGGCAAATCGGGTTTTTCGCTGAAGTAACTTTGTGCGGCTGTTATAAGCGCCTGTTAGGCGCAAGGCCGTCTGTCATTCACCTAAATGCCTGATAGAAAAAATGCCACGCGGCCATCTTTCTATCAGGCATTTTGTATATATGCGGAAAGAATTTACTGTCGAAGTTCCATACTTCATTATTCGATATCCGGCATTGGGTGTTCGATATTATAATAAGATTGCCTGAGGGGCCAAGCTTCGGCGCCTAAATGGAGTTTGCCGCCGGCAAGCTAAGATAAAAGGTAGTACCGTTACCCGCTTCCGTCTCAAACCAAACTTTACCGCCGGCGTTCTCTATTGAGTTTTTCACGAACGCCAATCCGAGGCCGGTGCCCGAACTTTTGGTTGTGAAATTAGGCTCAAATATTTTTTCGCGCAAATGGTCAGGTATGCCTTCGCCGTTATCTTTAAAGGTAAGCAGGATGCTTTTATTGGTAACCATGTAGTTTATTTCGATTATTCCCAACCTGTCGGAAGGCGTAGCTTCAATTGCATTTTTAAGCAGGTTATTAAAACATCTTAACAACTGGTCGCGGTCGGCGGTTATAATAAATGCTCCCTGCGGCGCCTGGAATAAAAGCTTAATGTTATCCATTTCCTTGAAAATGGTAACTGCCTGGGTCAAAATTTCAAAAATGTTCAGCCGCTCCAGTTTTGTGTCAGGCATTTTCGCAAATGCCGAAAATTCAGATGCGATTGACGACAAGCTTTCAATTTGCTCAACAAATGACTTGCTGAACCGCTCAAATTTCTGATCAAACTTTGGATCTTTGTCTTTCCATGATTTGTCGAGCAACTGCAACCCGAGCTTTAGCGGCGTTAACGGGTTTTTAATTTCGTGGGCTACCTGCTTGGCCATTTCTCGCCAGGCACTCTCCCTTTCCGATTGGGCCAGCTTCTGCGCGCTTTGTTCCAGAGCCGCAATCATCTTGTTATATTCCTTCACCAGCGATCCGATTTCGTCATCGCGGTCCCATCGAATGGGCTCATTCTTTTTCCCATATATTGTTTTGCTCAAACTGTGCTGTATAAAACTCAGCGGCGTAGTTATCTGCCTTGCTACAAATACCGCAAACAGGCCAATGGCTATAAATACAATTGCATAAACATTGATCATGATGTTGAGCAGCGAACCGATCCGCTCCTTATAGTCCAGTTCATTCGAAAAATAAGGGAGTTCCAAATAGGCTATCGTTTCAAATTTGGAGTTCTGGATCGGCACAAAAGCGGCTTTATAATTCAATTTGCCGATGATCTCGTTATTGAGATACTGAGACTTCTTCAGTCCTGCCAGGTTAATAAACGCACGTGCATTCATCCGCCTCGATTGCAAACCAAATTCATATATCCTCGGCTGGGTGGTGACTATCGCCATGCCATCCAGGTCGAATAAAATCAGATCGGCCGAGTATGTGTTTGCAAAATCGTCAAATTCCACCACGTTTGCGTCGCCGGCGTTTGTTAAAAATTTGCTGAATGGCCCCGATTCAAATGCCGCCGCTATTTTTGTGATCTTGTCCTTTATGGTGCGGTCCTGCTGACTTTCAAATTGCGTGCTTATTGAAAAAAAGGTTATAAAACCTACCAGCACGAGTGTAAAAACGACCGCAAACACCATCGAAAACTGGATCCGGGTTTTATATAAAATCAGGTCGGGATTGATCTTAAAGTTCCACTTAATGCGGTCGTTTTTAATAGTTAATATCCTGATCCTTGCCCATAACCACCTTATGGTTAAAACGCAAACGCTAAACAGCAGAAAGATGACAAAGAAGAAAGTTATTGATGTTACGCCGAAAAACAACGGATTTTCTTCGCGTGTAACTACCACCAGGTTACGTTCGCTTGGCCTATAAATCAGGTGGCTGAAGCTTGAGAAACGCAAATACCAACCATTGGTGTTGTCCCGTGTCCGCGTAAATGTATATTTCTTCACCGGCCCTCTGAATTCTGTATTGACAAGGCGGTAATTATAATTGCCGTTTTGACTCAATAATTTATTGTCGCTGTAAAACGCATATGAGTAGCCTTTAAATTCGGCCTGCTGGTCTTCACGGCCGTCAATTAATAATCCGGGAAATGACGCCGATTGCTGCAAAGGTTTTGTTTGGAGTTCAATGACTACAGTACCGATCTTAACACCTTTTTCGACCAGGGGCAGAATTGCAAAATAATTAAGAAAACCGAAAGATTCATTTTGACGGTAAAAATGTTCCGACACTTTATACGAACTGTAGATCACCATATCCTTAAAATCAGCCAGTTCATATCTATGGTCGCCGGCAAGCGGTTTTTCCCTGGCATCGAATTCATGTACTTTTAGTTCGTATTTTGATAAGTAGCCATTAAAATAGAGCTTTTGAAGCCGTGTTTTTATGTAATCGCTGCTGTGGAGGGTATCCTTGAAATAACGGATGATTGCCGAATCGGAAATTATCTGCTTCTCTATCCGTTTAAAAGTAAGGTCAGCGACGGCATCATCGGGCACCTGCAATTTTTGAATAAATAATTTACGGGTCGCCCTTTCTTTTACCGATTCAAAATAGTTGAGCTTTATTGATGAAATAAGCGCGCATATCAAAATAATTACAGACAGCGACCCGGAACCAAGCATGGCGCCCTTGTATTTGTGTGCATACGCCCTTATGAAAATGAGCGCGGCCCATAGTATATAAAATAATGTAAATGCGTTGTGATAAGCGACGAAGGCAGTAGTTAACAGAATGCTGCTAATAAACAGGATTGCTTGTTGCGAACCTGGGATCGGCAGCCTTGCTGCTATCGTTAAGAACACATCCGTAAGCAGGTAAAATATCAGGAAGCTAAAACACAGCATCAGCAAACCCAGCATGCTGAACACCGAAAGATTAAGCACATTGCTAACATCAAAGTTGATCTTTGAATTGATGACCAGCCCGTAGAAAAGATTTAATAACGCCGTTGAAACCGCTATAAGCACCGCCGTCGCGCCAATAAAGATCAGGTAGCCCGAAATTTTTCCGGGTGTGCTTCTTATAAGCCATTTACGGTGTGTATGTAAAAACACAACGAACCAGAAAACAAACAGGATATTAAGGCAAAAGTCGCCTAAAGACGGGTAAACACTGCTCGAAGCGTATAACGAAGGGTCGAATATCTTGAGCTTGTAAGTAAAGTCGGGCCAGCCATAATGTAAATTAACAAACCTTACTAAAATGATAAAAGCTGCCAGGACCAACAGGGAGAGCCCTATTTTGTCTTTTGCGGCAATATAATTGCAGATGTTGTGCACCAGCACACACAAGCTTATAAGCGTTAACAGCCAGATCGTTAGCTCGTAATAAAAAAAGGTTAAGTTAATCTCCCCCGGCTTTACAATGACGGAAAACAGGTAAGATCCGTTGCTGCTATGTATTTCGTAAACATTTTTATCGGTAAAATCAGCTATTTCAATATTATTGTCCTTTAACAGGTCGGCCGCGAAAGTATTTTGCAGGTATTGGTTTTGAAAGGCGTAATCCAGCTTTACGGGTATGAAAAAGATGGCCGAGAAATTTCCTTCGCTCTTTTTTATTACCTCGTAGTACCCGTTGGGCTCCTTCCGGAAAGAATACCCGTCTTTTATCGACGCCGGATATTCGGGGATAACTTTTATCCCGCTCCAAAAACTTAACCGGCCTTTGCTGAGGGTAATAAACCAGATGCCTTTATCAGTAGTAAACCTTTGAATGTATTTAAGCCCTTCTTCGGAATTTTCAGCCAGGGTTTTTAGTTGGTTGAAGCTGGTTTTATCATCCAGCACCTCGTTTATATAAGCCTCTTTTTTATGAAGGTTGCTCTCCAGGGTTTTTGCCGGCTGCTCGAGGTTATTTACAGGGGAGTAGGTTTTTTTTACAATAATTGCTGTTAGAAACAACGTGGCGCATAGTATAGCCAGCAATACACGAATTTTCCCCGATGTACTCAATTGTTTGTGCAGTTAGTGTCCATTCAGAGCAAAAATAAAGCCATTATGTTTAAGCCAAAGTGCCTTGCCTTAAACCTCATGTCAAAAATACCAAATTAAACGCTAACCTGTACCGGGGTTTTTAGACTAACGACTTCCGACCAAAAACTTATGAACTAACTTCGGCGCTTTGGGTCTCAATATGCCTGTCGACCTTTTTTACCAGGCCCTGCAATACATTACCCGGCCCAACTTCGGTGAAAGACGTTGCGCCGGCCTCCAGCATGTGATGGACGGTTTGCGTCCAGCGTACCGGGCCGGTAAGTTGTTTTATTAAATTATTTTTTATAGAGGCGGGATCGGTATAAGGCCGGGCATCTATATTTTGATAGATGGGGCAAATCGGTTCTTTGATTTCTGTATGCACAATGGCGTGCTCCAGCTCAACCCTGGCGGCCTCCATCAAAGGCGAATGAAATGCGCCGCCAACGTTAAGTTTTAAGGCCCTTTTGGCGCCCGCAGCCGTTAGCTCTTCACACGCCTTGTCGACACCGGCAATTGTTCCCGAAATAACCAGCTGCCCCGGGCAATTATAGTTAGCGGGCACAACAATATCGCTTATCTGCTGGCAAATATATTCTACGGTATAATCATCCAGGCCAATGATAGCAGCCATGGTCGACGGCTGAATTTCGCAGGCTTTTTGCATCGCATTGGCGCGGGCTGCAACCAGGCCCAAACCATCTTCAAACGACAGGGCTTTGCAGGCGACCAGTGCCGAAAATTCTCCGAGCGAATGCCCGGCTGCCATATCCGGCTGAAAATCAGCGCCCAAAACGCTGGCTAATATCACCGAATGCAGGAATATGGCGGGCTGGGTTACGTTTGTTTGCTTCAGGTCTTCTATCGTACCTTCAAACATAATATCCGTAATACGGAAGCCAAGTATTTGGTTGGCTTGCTCAAACAAGGCCCGTGCCTGTCCCGATTTTTCGTACAGGTCTTTACCCATGCCCACAAACTGGGCGCCCTGGCCGGGAAAAATGTATGCTTTCAATTTAATTAGTTAAATGGTTGATTATGTTGATTAGGTGAATAGTTGCCGGGACAAATTTAAGTATTTTCTTTATTGGTTGAATGCATGTCGTAATTGCCGACAGATGCCTGGTAACTTAATCAACTGCTCACATAATCAACTACTCACCCCCCTACCCTAGCTTCGCCGAGATGAGGTTTAAAAATTCAGTTCGTGTTTTTTCTTTTAAAAACTCGCCCGTGAAGGCCGATGTTGTAGTAACCGAATTCTGTTTTTGCACCCCGCGCATGCTCATGCACAAGTGCCGGCATTCAATCACTACGCCTACGCCCAGGGGGTGCAGCGTATCCTGGATGCAGTCGCGTATCTCGTTTGTCAGTCGTTCCTGTACCTGCAGGCGCCGGGCGAAAACATCAACAACCCTGGGTATTTTGCTTAAACCGCAAACGTAACCATTTGGAATATAAGCCACGTGCGCCTTTCCAAAAAACGGCAGCATATGGTGCTCGCACATCGAGTACACTTCAATGTCCTTTACGATAACCATCTGGCTGTATTCTTCTTTAAACATCGCCGAATTGAGTATGCTCTGCGCATCCAGGTCATAGCCCTGGGTAAGGTAAAGCATCGCCTTGGCAATGCGTTCAGGGGTTTTTAATAGGCCCTCGCGGTGCGGGTTCTCACCGATCTGCCTTAGAATATCCTCGTAATGGTGCGACAGGTTGTGAATGAGTTCCGGGTTGTACCGGTCAATTTTTTCGTAACCGTCAATGCCTTCATCACGGTCGGGGATTGCATTTTCTTTAATCATTTCTCTGGTTTAGCCGCCAAAATACTCCGCAAAATTATTTTCGGTTTCGTATAATTTAACGGAATGTAAAAACACACCATTGTATGCTTCTATCGGCGCTTTTAGCTGGTTAAAAATTTCAATGCAAAGTAACTCGGTCGAAGCCATTTTCCCTGTCATAAATTCGACATCTTTATTGATGTTTTTATGGTCAAGCTTTTCAATCACGTAATCATTAATAATCACCTTTAGCTCCTTCAGGTCTATCAAGTAGCCGGTTGCATGTGTAATCTCGCCTTTTACCGTTACAAACAGGTTATAATTATGGCCGTGCCAGTTTGGGTTTGCGCATTTGCCAAACACTTCGGCATTTTTTTCTTCGCTCCATTCCTCGCGGTACATCCGGTGCGCCGCGTTAAAATGTTCTTTGCGCGTAATGTATATCATCATATCAAATAATGGTGCAAATATACAAAACAAAAACAGGCGGTATGTTTTATCTTAGCCCCGTAAAAAAAATGACATGCGGATTTTGATTGTAGCAGCAACGGAGGCCGAGGTCGGAGGTCTGATGTCGGAAGTCAGAATCAAGAATCAAGAATCAAGAGTCAAGAATCAAGATAAGAAGAGTGGGATTCATGACTCGGGACTCAAGACTTTAGACTTTGAGCTTCTGATAACCGGGGTAGGCATGGTAGCAACGGCTTTTGAGTTGGGAAGACATTTGGCTGCAAACCATTACGACCTGGCTGTTAATTTGGGTATTGCCGGCAGCTTTGACCGGAATATTGCATTGGGCGAAGTGCTGGAAATAACAAAAGATACCTTTGCCGAGCTTGGCGCCGAAGATAATGAGGCGTTTTTATCCATCGAAAAAATGGGATTTGGCGAAGGCACGTTTCATCCGTCGGCAAAGCGGTCGGACCTTTACAACGAGTTCAATACTTTTAAGTTAAAAACCGCAACCGCCATAACCGTAAACACAGTGCACGGCAATGAAGCATCCATAAAAAAAGTGGCTGAAAGATTAAGTCCGCAGTTGGAAAGTATGGAGGGCGCCGCATTTTTTTATGCCTGTAACGAAATGAATGTGCCTTGCCTGCAAATCAGGGCGGTGTCAAATTATGTTGAAAAACGTAACCGCGATAACTGGAACATAGCGCTCGCCATAAAAAATCTGAATACCTTTGCGGTTGAATTTTTGAAGCTGTATGCCTGAGGTGGGTGAGTGGTTGATCAGGTTGATTGGGTGAGTGGTTTGCCACTTGTTAACCGGTTCCAACTCTATCAACCTAATCCAACTTAATCAACTCAATCAACCAACTATGAAACTAACCCTGGGTTTTTCGCCTTGCCCCAATGATACCTTTATTTTTGATGCGCTTATTCATCATAAAATTGATACGGAAGGTTTAGAGTTTGAAGTCCATTATGATGATGTGGAAACGTTAAACCAAAAGGCCATGCGGGGCGAGCTTGATATAACAAAGCTAAGCTATCATGCATTTGCTTATGTGGCTGACAAATATGTTTTGCTGGATGCGGGAAGTGCCTTAGGGTTCGGCGTCGGCCCCTTATTAATCTGTAAAGAATATCCAGAAGAACTACTCTCTGATCTCCAATCTCCAACCTCTAATCTCAAAATCGGAATTCCCGGCAAGTATACCACGGCCAACTTTTTATTGGGCTTGGCTTTCCCGAATGCGACCAACAAAGTGGAGATGGTTTTTTCAGAAATTGAAAATGCGGTTTTAAACAGGCGCGTTGACATCGGGCTGATCATCCACGAAAACCGTTTCACCTACCAGGAGAAAGGGTTAAAAAAGATCATCGACCTTGGCGATTATTGGGAAAAGCAAACCGGCTGCGCCATCCCTTTAGGCGGCATTGTCGCAAACCGCAACTTACCCTTAGACGTTCAGCATAAAATAAACCGTATTTTGCGCCGTTCTGTTGAGTTTGCATTTGAAAACCCAAAATCGGGATTGGAGTTTATCCGCTCGTACGCGCAGGAAATGAGCGAGGAGGTGATGTATAAACATATTGAGCTATATGTAAATAAGTACTCCGTTGATTTAGGCGAAGAAGGAAAAAAAGCGATTAAACTACTTTTTGATACCGCACGTGAAAAGAATATCATACCGGAAATAAAAGAAAATCTTTTTTTGATTTCACCGATTGGAGAATAATTCCACCGACTATTTTCAAAATCAGAAAATCGAAATAAATAATCGGTGTAATCAAATAAAAAAAATCTGTGAAATCAATCAAATCTGTTTAAATCTGTGATCAAAAATATAAGCGACTTTGCCGAAGGCCAGCTACTATTAGTAAACAAGCCCTACAACTGGACCAGCTTTGATGTAGTCGGCAAAATACGCAACGCCTTCAAGCCATTAAAGTTAAAGGTCGGCCATGCGGGAACGCTTGATCCCCTTGCTTCGGGCCTGCTTATTATTTGTACCGGCAAAATGACCAAACAGATCGATACCTTCCAGGCACAGGAAAAGGAGTACACCGGCACCATGGTTTTGGGCGAGACCACACCATCATATGACATGGAAACCGATGCGGATGCGAAATTTGATATCAGTGACATCACCGAAGATCAGATCAGGGCAGCCTGCGCCCAATTCATTGGCGATATTCAGCAATATCCGCCGGCACATTCAGCAATAAAAATCGACGGTGAGCGGCTTTATGAAAAAGCGCGCCGCGGTGAAGACGTTGCGCTGCGGTTGCGCAGTGTAACCATTACCAACTTTGAAATAACCGGCATAACCCTGCCGGAAATAAACTTCAGGGTTGTATGCAGTAAAGGCACTTATATCCGTTCATTAGTACATGATTTCGGGAAGGCGCTCAACAATGGCGCTTATCTTTCAAAGTTGCGCCGCACCCGCAGCGGCGATTACAAAGTTGAGGATGCCTGGGAAGTGATGGAACTGGTGGGGGTTATAAGGGAATTGAAGGTGATTTCAGAATGATTTCGGAATTCGGATGTTCGATTTCGGATTTTCAGAAGAAAGAAAAAATATATTATTGTAAAAAAAACGACCAACTACAAATCTGATTTCCGAAATCCAAAAAGTAAATCCGAAATCGAACATCCGAAATCCGAAATAAAAAAATAAATCCGAAATCGAAATTCCGAAATCCGAAATATGAATATCTACCACCATATTGATGAATTTGTTAAGTTAGAAAACGCTATCGTTACTATCGGCACGTTTGATGGCGTGCACGTGGGGCACCGTAAAATAATTTCAGGCATAAAGGAACTGGCCGAAAGCGCGGGCGGTGAAACTGTACTGCTTACCTTTTTCCCGCACCCGCGAATGATACTGCATCCCGAAGATGAAAGCATAAAACTAATTAATACCATTCCCGAAAAAGCGGAGCTACTGGAGCAGCTTGGGATCGATCATTTAATTATCACACCATTTTCAAGGGATTTCTCAAACCAAACAGCCGAAGAATATATCCGCGACGTGCTGGTTGATAAAATAGGGACAAAAAAAATAGTTATAGGTTACGATCACCGTTTTGGCAAGGACAGACAAGGGGGGTTGGACGACCTGCTTCGCCTCGGGCCCGTTTATGGTTTTGACGTGGTTGAAATTCCTGAACAGGATATCAATGAAGTGGCTATCAGCTCAACCCGCGTCAGGAACGCGTTGTTAAAAGGCGAAATTGAACTGGCAAATACTTTTTTGGGCTATCCGTTTTTTATAACGGCACGAGTTGTCCGCGGCGATCAGATTGGCAGGCAGTTGGGATACCCTACAGCCAATCTTGTCATCCAGGAAAGATATAAGCTGATACCCGCTGACGGTATATTTGCCGTTAATGTGAACATAGACGGCACTAAGTACAAAGGCATGGCTTACATCGGCACACGCCCGACGATCGATGGCACCCGCCGCAATATCGAGGTGAATATTTTTGATTTTGACCACGATATCTACAACCAGCAGATACGGATGGAGTTCTATAATTTTGTACGCGGCGATATGAAATTCTCTTCTATTGAGGACCTGAAACTGCAGATAGATAAGGATAAAGTGGCCGTGAAGGGCTTGCTGGGGAGTTCATAGCTGATCCCGCACGTGCGGGATAGTTCATCGCCAATTTTGGTACGATTATAGATTTGTCTTGAAAAGCGTTACCTTGTATTTTCGGTCATGCTTTATGAACGCTTTGAGCTACCAGAAACTATGAACCATGAACTATGAACCAAAAAAAACTCAACCTCGACAAACAGGAAAGCGAATTTTTAAATGACTCCATTGCGCATTGGGAAAAGGAGCATTTGATAGATGCTGAACTTGCCCAAACCCTGCGTGATTCGTACGAGGTTAAAGGTTTCGACTGGATGCGCCTGGCAAAATATTCGTTCTGGATAGCCCTCATCTGCGGCGCGATAGCCATCGGCTCACTGATCATTGACGAAAGGGTGATCGACTGGCTTAAAAAGCTTTATTATACGCCCGATATAACCATCAGTATCGCATCGGCCATTATTGCTGCCCTGTGCTTTTACATTGGCAGGCGCTGGGAAAAAAGGCACCCTGAAAAGATATTCAGCAACGAGGCGCTCATTTTTACCGGCGTATTATTCACCGCCAGCTGCATTGCTTTTCTTGGGAAAGCCCTTGATAATGGTTCGGGCCACTACTCGTTGTTGTTCCTGCTGTCGGTATTTGTATATGGCTACTTAGCCTGGCGGATGGACTCAAGGCTCATCTGGCTTTTTGCCCTTGTTTCACTGGGCAGCTGGTTTGGCACCGAAACGGGCTACCAAACCCACTGGCGGGATTATTTCCTGGGATTGAACTACCCGTTACGGTTTGTGCTGTTCAGCATGGTACTGGTTTCTGCCTGTTATATCCTGAAAAAACAAAAATGGTTCAGCCGCTTTTGGGAGCTTACTTATATCGTGGGGCTGTTATATCTTTTTATGTCGTTATGGCTGCTGAGCATATTTGGCAACTACGGCAATATGGACAACTGGTGGCACATTAAACAGATCAGCTTGTTTTACTGGGGTATTATTTCGGGCACGGTGGCCGCATCGTTCCTGTTATTCGGTTTAAGGACGAAAGATGTTATCGCCCGCGAGTTTGGGATTACATTCCTGCTCATTTTCATCTACACCAAATACTTCGAATACTTTTGGGACAATACCAATAAAACATTATTCTTTGCCATTTTGGGCGTATCGTTCTGGCTGATTGGAAGAAAGGCAGAGCGCATTTGGAATTTCAGAAGCAGAGCACAGGTTGATTGAGTTGGATTAGGTTGATTAAGTGAATGGTTAAGTTTTTGGCCTATCCGAATTTAACTTAATCAACCACTCTCCTAATCAACCTAATCAACTAACTTTAAAAAACGCCAAATAAACCTGTTTTACAATGTGATAAGCCGCGAATGAGAAAAACAATATCGCAATTCCGGTATTGATCAGCCTTGTGCTCAGCGCGAATTTGCTTTGGATATATTTGGCAAATTTGGCATATAAAAACAAGGCCCCGAAAGCTCCTCCCGCCGAACCCAGACTGAATACAACCAGGGCAAGCTTACCATCCAGTATCCATTCGTGAGTGATCAGGTACGTACCGGTTATTATCCAGAAAGGCACTTGCATCGGGTTTAAAAATCCAAGCACAATGCCGTATTTTATGCTGTCATGCTCGGAATATTCTGTTTCGGGCGGCTTTTTGCGGTGGATCCAGGTTACCGTTCCCAACACGCCAAACAAAACCACCATTACCCAGTCAATCACCATGTCGAGCTTCACCTGGGCCGATAACCATTTGGCGGCATGCATAATAAAATAGGTAAAAAAGAACTCGACGCACGAAAATGATATAATAAACCTGAGTGCCTGTTTTATGCCGCGGTTCACGGTTATTTGTACCAGCGTAAGGTTAATATTGCCGGGCGGGATATACCCGATGAAATTTGCGAAGGCCCCGATGAAAAAGGTCAGAAAAATCATCGCTCAATATAACACACAATTGCTAAATAAAATTGAAAATCCCTGAAATATCCGGTTTCTTTGTAAACTGTATGTCTCTGTTCATCGCATCGCTAAATTCGGGAAGTAACGGCAATTGCTACTATGTGGGCAACGAAGACGATGCCGTGCTGATTGATGCCGGCATATCCTGCCGGGAAACCGAAAGGCGCATGCTCCGGCTGGGTTTGCCGATCCGCAGGGTACGGGCCATTTTTATTTCCCACGAGCATTCCGACCATATTAACGGCGTAACCGTGCTGGCCAGGAAATACCAGCTGCCCGTTTACATCACACCGCCAACAATGATCAACGGCCGTTTAAGCATTGATGAACATTTGATATTCCCGTTCACCGCCTTTCAAACCGTAACCGTCGGCGAATTGCAGGTAACTGCTTTTCCAAAACAGCACGATGCCAGCAATCCACATAGCTTCATTGTCACCTGCCGCGATATTAAAGTCGGCGTTTTTACCGACATTGGCATAGCCTGCGAACAGGTGGTCAGTTATTTCCGGCAATGCCACGCAGCATTCCTGGAAGCGAATTACGATGAAGAAATGCTGGAAAAAGGAGGCTATCCCTTTCACTTAAAACGAAGGATACGCGGCGGGCAGGGGCATCTTTCAAATAAACAGGCTTTGGAGCTTTTTTTAACGCATAAACCGCCCTTCATGAGCCATTTGCTTTTATCGCACCTGTCAAAAAACAATAACGACCCAAGGCTGGTACAGGAACTATTCGATGATTTTGCTGGCCAGGTGACCATCACGGTTGCTTCGCGGTATAAAGAATCAGAGGTATACCACATTAACGGCCTCATGGAAGCCGAAAACAACAAGAAGCCGGTTTTTTACCAGCAATCTTTATTCTGACAAAGGGGCTTAATTGCCGGTCCTGGTTAAGCAGCCTGCCCGGTCATCTTTGCGCTCCAAAGCCCGGCTTTCTTGGGATCTTCGCGCAAAACGCCATCGAACAGTTTATGCATGGGTTCTTCGGATTCTTTAAAATAAGTAGTGTCTTCGTGGAGGTTAAGCAAGGCAGCTTTAAGTTGGGCGGCAAATAATTTATACAGATCGGCCAGTACCTCGTTTTTTGATGCCTCGGCAAGGATTATGTAGAAATTGATGTGTGCATCGATGCATTCGGCCAACAAATTTTCATCGGCTGCCTTTGTCCTTTTTCCCAAAAAATATTCCAGCTTCGATATATCATTCCCGGTGCGGTTCATCGCTGCCTTTTCGGCGATCTTTACTTCAAGTATCTGCCGCACTTCGTCGATATCAGTTGGCGCAGCCCTTTTTAATCGCTGAAATAAGGGTTCATTTATGCCGCTTACATCTTCTATAAATGTCCCAACACCTTGCTGCACCCTTAGAAAACCGGAGTTGACCAGGATTTTGACAGCCTCGCGGATAGTTGACCGCCCTACGCCGTAGCTGCGCATTAGGTCGGCCTCGACCGGTAATTTTTGGTTTACTTTATAGCCGCCTTTCAGAATTTTTTCTTGCAGTTTGGCGGCAACTTCATCGGCTAAGGACCTGCGGGTTATGATATTTGCGCTCATCTTATCATCAGATGAGTGTAAATTTAGGCTAATTTTTAGGGATAACAAAGGGAATGTGGAAATGTTTGGAAAAAAGGCTGGATTTTTCTTTAAACTAAAAAGCCTTAAATACGTAAGGCTTTTTAGTTTAATAAGGTTTAGGCACGAATGACGTTTTTGGGCATCGGCGTCAATTGAAACAGCTGCAATAAGAAATGATACTTGTAATCCAGGGATCACGGATTGTCTACTGTGCAGGGACTGCCCCTGAAACAACCTGTACTTGTCCAGTTGGTAAAATGCACTCCATCAGGCCGGTCAGGGTTTGCATCGCGCCGGTACCAACATAAAACATCGTATCCTATTGGCAAGGGCGTGTTCCGTGGCAAATTTTTATCATAAAACAGTGGGTTATTCTCGGGCTGCGAATTGTTGCCTACCCTTACCTGCAGGTGCATATTAGCCCAATATTTATTAATAAAAGTTACGGTATAATTCGAATGCTTTTTATGGGATTCGGTTTTAAAAGAAAAAAACAATACCGGAACGCTGAATAATACCGCTGCCAGTAATTTAACAGTTAAAATTTGATTTTTCATAACTTTCTCCATTTAACCAATAATGGTAGGTTTAGATTTGCCTACTCTAGATCCGTTTTCGGCTTTCCCGGTTTATCTTTTGATATGCCAAATCTCACCAGGAAAATAAAATGCCATTACCGTAATCCGTCGCTTTTTAACAAGGTGTTTTTACGGTATTAAAAAAGGTAAAAAGACATTGGGAATGTGGAAGTTAATGCGGAAATTAGGGGTATCAAACTTTAGTTATTTACTTAAACCTTAAAATCATGAAAACGAAATTACTTGGATCGCTGGCCGTTACGTTAGCGATCTTATTTTGCGCGTGTGGCGGGAAGTCAAAAAGTGATTCTGCGGACTCGGCAAAAAAAATGCAGGCTACTCATTTGGCACATGCAGACACTACCCCCTGTCCACCAATTCATCCAATACCTTCGTGCGGCAACTGTACCACATTAAATGGCGTAGATTACCGGCAGGCGACAAAGATGATGAACGATTATCACTGTGATCATCCGGGTGATTCCGACCCGAAATCAGCATCAGTATGGTTTACAAGAGGCCAGGTTGATACGATGCGGCGCGTTTTATTGGAGCAGAAGGGGGCGATAGACGGTGTGCGCTTTTACTTAGGGGAGAAATCGAAGAATGGAACTAAACTGGAAATCAAAATTCTTTTAATAACTACGAAAGAAAAAAATCCCAAACCACTACCAGCTGATGATAACTCAATTCACGAAGACTACGCCTGTCAGAGTTCGCTCTTAACCGCCCCGCTGGGTAAAGATTTTGACCATCAGGCTACGGACGTTCTTAGCCGTGGCGGATACTTGTACAGTGACAGTCAGCCTATTATGGGTGCGGTCTGTACCGACCCATTGGACCTACATCATAGAATGCTCGGGCATGATGCGTATGATTGGGTTCAAAAACGACACGATCAACCCGATACTCACGTTCCTTCACGAAGAGACAACAGCGCTTACAATACGGAAAGCGAGTGGTTTGATATTTGTTTTGTCAGCAGCCTGTTTACGGCAATAGCAAATACCCATAATAAACTAACCGGCTTAAGGCTTTATCTTGGAAAAGGGCTCGAGACAAACGATGGAGTGCATGATGTGGTTATCCTTGTACCAACCCGCCGGAATGATACAACAGCAAAGGAAGAGGATTATTATGATTGCTTGGCCCTTTTACCCTCATCTCTCTGTGGCGCGGCAGCCAGCGAGTTTTTTAAGAGAAAGCCGACCAAAGAGGAGCTGAAAACCTGGTTCATGAATCGTTATTTTAGGCGTACTAAAAATTATATGGACGGCGGCTATGATAACGGTGAAATATGTCCGACCCACTGTCCATAACAATCTGATAATTTATAACATATGTTTTCATATTTAACACCAAATACTTTTATTGAGATTCTTTGTTTCTTGTTTGCAATAGTTTGCCTGACAACTGATAAAAATGCGGTCTGGAGATCTATGATTTTATATCTTTTATTTACCTGTATCGCAGAAATTGCAGGAATTTATTTCGGCAGAAAAACGCATAATAACAATTGGATCTATAATATTTTTCTTGTTATTGAAGCCTGCTTTACCAATTTGATGTTTGTCAGCCTGTTTAACAAATACCACAAAAGCAAGCTCATGGTTATCCCCGGGCTTGCTTTATTCGCTATCTTTTATGTCCAGGGCTTGATGAATCATGGGTTTTTCGTGTACAATAATTTTACATATACTTTTATGTCTGTGTTGTACGTGATGTATAGCTTGTACTATTACTACCTGTTAATTACCGATGACAGGTTCATTAATCTAAAATCTTCCCCGGAATTTTGGTGGACAGCAGGGACGTTGTTTTTTTATTTTGCGAATACTGTTTGTAATTTATTTGACGAAAAGCTTGAGGAAGTGATGGTTACCTCGACCAGAAATTTGAGCTACGTTATTTTTGCGGGTTTAAATATCATCTTATACACCTGCTGGAGTTATTCATTTATTTGTAGAAAATGGCAGACGAAGATGTTAAAAATATCGTAATAACAGCTACAGCTATTTTCTTAATTGCTCCGGCATTTATTGTGGCCTATGTTTTTGTTTACAACCGCCGCAAAAAACGCCATATAGAAGAAAAGGAAATGATGAAGCTAACCTTCGATTCCGAACTCATCAAAACCCAGCTCGAGGTCCAGGAACAAACTATGCAAACCATCGGCGCCGACCTGCACGACAACATCGGCCAGTTGTTGAGCCTTACCAGCCTAACGCTCAATTCAATTGAGTTAGCCAATAAAACCAAAGCACAGCAAAAGATCGATGCGGCCATCGACCTTACAGGCAGGTCGATAAAGGAAATGCGCTTGCTGGGCAAGCTGCTGCAGGGCGATCAGCTGATGGCACTGGGCTTACCCGAGGCTATCCGGCACGAAATAAACTGGATGCAAAAATCAGGGCATTTTGAAATTAGCTATACTATTACAGGCGAGGCGCAGGAAGGCAATAACCCCGATAAGGACCTGATCCTTTTCCGCATCATCCAGGAGATTTTAAATAATATCATTAAACATGCTGCTGCTACTGATATAAATATTGAAATGGAATACCTTAGTGAACAGGTTAAATTGGAGATAACGGACAACGGTATAGGCTTTGATGCAGACAATCTTCCAGTGCAGCAACGCGGCATGGGCCTGCAGAATATTCAAAAAAGAGCGGGCATCATTGGCGGTGAAGTAACCATCAAATCAAAGCCGGGCGAAGGTACCAAAATCACTATCTGCATTCCTTATCCTTAAAAAATGACCCAGGACCAAATAGCTATAGCAATTGTTGACGACCATACCCTTTTCAGAAATGGCGTTGCAGCCCTTTTGGGAGAGTTTGACGAGCTGAAAGTTGTTTTCGATGCGGAAAATGGCGAGCACCTGCGGCAAATGCTAACCAAACACACGTTGCCGCAAGTTATTTTGATGGATATTAATATGCCTGTAATGGATGGCTATGCAGCTACCAAATGGATAAAAGAAAACTATCCCCAAATAAAAGTTTTGGCATTGAGCATGTTTGAGGATGATAAGGCGGTGATCCGGATGATAAAAAGCGGCGCAAGCGGCTATGTGCTGAAAGAATCAAAACCGAGGGAACTTTTCGAAGCCATAAAGATCATTAACGAAAAAGGCGTTTTTATCAACGAAATGGTATCGGGCAAGTTATTGCGCTCGGTCTCGGATAAAGACCAGGCGCCGGAGCTTTCAAAAAAAGAACTGGAATTTTTAAAATTATGCTGCTCGGAACTAACCTATAAAGAGATCGCCGACCAAATGTTTGTGAGCCCGCGTACGGTTGATAATTACCGGGAGGCGCTTTTTCTGAAGCTGAATTTAAAATCGCGGACGGGCCTGGTTTTATACGCTATCCAAAATGAAATATTTAAGTTTGAATAGGATCAAGAACCTGTAGAGACGCAATATTTTGCGTCTAGGAATGTTTATGGAAAACCCCTAAAAAAGGATCATTTCGTTTCGAGACGCCCCGAATCGTCGGGGCGTCTCTACATTTTAAATTTCAGAAATCATGCAAAGAAGGACACTCCTCAAAAGCCTTGGCGGATTATTGCTAGTCCCCGCTTTACCATTCAATAGTTCTGCTGAAAACAAGATGCCCGTTCTGCGGGTGGCCCACCTTACCGATGTTCACTTGAAAGATAAATGGGATGCCCCGGCCCGGTTCGCAAAATGTCTGCACCATGTGCAGCAGCAGCCAAACGTGGATATGATTTTGAACGGAGGCGATATTGTTTTCGATATGAATAAGGAAAACCTTGACACCATTAATACCCAGTGGAAATTGTGGCATGCTATGATGAAATCAGATTGCAGCCTGCCGGTTAAATATGTCCTGGGCAATCACGATGTATGGTGGAATGAAAATGATAAGGGCCAGGCGTTATACGGCAAGCAATACGCCATCGAACAATTGCAGCTTGCGTCGCCTTATTACAGTTTTATAAAAAACGGCTGGAAATTTATCCTGCTCGACAGCGTGCACCTCGATACCGATGGCACCTGGTATATCGGCCAGCTTGGCGAAATGCAATTTAACTGGCTTGAAAACGAACTAAAATCAACCCCGGCGGATCTGCCGGTTTGTGTAATGACGCATATCCCCATACTTTCGGCAACCCTGATGGTTGATGATAACGCAGGCACCAAATGGGAAATACTCGGCGGTGAAATGCATACGGATACGGGTAAAATCGTGAGCCTTTTTTACAGGCACCCAAATGTGAAGCTCTGCTTAAGCGGGCATATCCACCCGCGCGACAAGGTGGTTTATAATAACGTCACCTATCTCTGCAATGGCGCGGTAAGCGGCGCCTGGTGGGAAGGCAATAAACGCGAGACAGCGCCCGGCTACGGATTGATAAATTTTTACGCCGACGGCAGCTTTGACGAGCAATATGTCAATTATTGATTGCCGAAAACTTACAAGATCAAGGGAAAATGAGCGCTTTTTATTTCCAGCTAAAAAGACCTGCTATAACCGCAGCTGCCACCATGCTAAGGCACGATGAAATGAGCGTGCCCAGTACAAACTTTTTATCGTAATTTACATAAATGGCGCCATTGATCCCCTGGAACAAACTAAAACAGGAAAAACAGATGAGCCCAAGTTTTATATGAGACCATATATTGCCGTATATTACGTAGTGGGCCCCTATTTTCCAATAAAAAAAGGTAAACATCGCCCCAAATAAAAACGACAATAAGGTGCTGTACATATAGCTTTTGTTGCTTTCAGGCTTCCAGGTGTTTGGGGTAAGCGCCTGGTATTTATGGAACAAAAATCCAATAAAAAACCATTCTATACAGGTATTTGCAACTCCTATGCAAATAGCCGAGATGACAAAATGTGTTACCGACATGACATTTAAGTTTATATAAAGATAGGTTTTTATTTAAATACTTCATTATCAGCAATAAATTTCCTCCCGGCCCAAAAAACATTCTGCATAATTCGTCGTTAATAGTAAAAACTTAAAACCATGAGATTACTGAAATATATCATTGTCGGGGCAGCCGTGGGCTACGGAATCAATTACATTACCAAGAAAGGCGAGGATGGCCGTTCGATCCTCGACGATATTGCCGACAAAGCTCCCGACTGGTTCGACCAGGCAAAGCGGTATGCTGAACATACCGTTGACCAGGTCAGGGAATTTGCCCAGCCGAAAGGATAATAGTCGGGGCGGACCAACAGCCCGCCCCGGATTAAGGTCTATTCAAAAAAAACGGGTTGTATACTATAACAATCCCCACCAGCTTTATTTAAGCCCGTAAACCGCCACCCGGTTTGAGAAGGTGCCCATGTAAACGTGCCCGTTGGCCACTGTAGGTGAACAAAACTTGGCATAACTGCCGAGGCGGTCGGCCGCGTTCTGATCACTGTTCCAAAGTTCCTTTGTTATATCGTTGGCATCGAAAGCCCTCAGTATGCCGGGCCCCACTGAACCGCCTGCATCCCCGCTTGTGCCGTATGCCGCCCAAAGAATGCCTGTGCCATCCGCGTTGCCATTTGAAGAGACGGAAAGGTCGGCGCCTGATGGGCCAACCGGCCCGGGAGCAGGGGAAGTGATCTGGCCGGAAGCAAACTTCCCGGTACCCCGGTTAAACGCCATCGCCCTCAACTGGTCATATTCCGACCAAACATAAACATATTCATTAACCGCACCCCGGTAATAGGCGGGCTGGCAATGCAGGCTCACGCTCAAGGGTATGGTTTGCTGCACCAGGTTCCCTATATTCGAATATCCGCCCATATTATCTTTATTCAATAAGTACAGGTTACCGTCTTTAGCCCCTGTTAAATAATAGTTGGTATTGGGTATCAATAGCGTGCCCATAACCCCGTAATCCAGGTCGTTAACATTCATATCTACATAAGTGGTGGGCGTAAAGTAGCTGCTGACTTTTAAAGTGCCGCCTGATGGCGTAAGCTTTATCGCGCTTTCTGCCCTCCCCGATGGATCCGTGGGATCTGAGCTGGACGAGTTTTCACTTGTTCCGTTCCCACCTGCGCTGTATGACGTTGGCTTTCCTACCGTTCCGTTGCCCGAAACAACATATAAATTACCCTGTGCATCAGCTGCCACACCCATGCCGCTTTCCCATAAACCACCCTCTTCGCCGTTTGGCGTATCGTTGTAAACTGTTTGCTGTGCAAGCGTTGCCGCGTTATAACCCAAAATCCAGCCGTGATATGGGTTCCAGTCGCAATGCGATGAGAAGGATACATAAACGATGCCGTTTACCAGGGTTAGCGCCTGGCGCTGGTTATTTCGGCGCGGGTCGAAGCTCACGGTGCCGGCTACATTTCCATCTCCTGTTCCCGGTACGCTGGCCGTTATGAGCACCGGGCTCCCGGTCTTGTCGGCGCCTGTGGTCAAACTAACCGCATGCAGGTATTGTGAATAGTTGATGCCGTCGGTGCTGCGGGCTACAAAGTAAATCGTTTTTGATGCCGAATCAATAACGGGCGTCCCGATGATGCCAATATTGCTGCTGATATCCCCATAGGGCGTACACCATGATGAGGACATATCGCTGGCATTAGGCGGCCTCTGCCCCGAAACTGTAAAGTTCTTCTTCCAGAATAAGTGGCCGTTGTCGGCATTAAATGCATAAACGCTATTGGTTACGGTTGCAATAAAAACAGCATTATGTGTGCCGCCGCCAATGTTTAATTTGGAATAAACGAGCGGCTGGGCGTACACCTGGTCATCGACATTTAATGTAAACAGCAGGCCAAACTGGCTCGAATTTACATTCGACGTTGTTAAAGTAGTTTCGTGGTTATTGAAACCAGCCCTTGTATTGTCATTATGCTGGGTAAGCACCGATACATGCTGATTGTTCGGCTTGCCTATGACGGCGGCGGTATCGGGAGGTGGCGGTACCACTATCGGTTTAACGGCTTCCTTTTTTTTGCAGCCAAAACAAATTACCATCAATAGAGCGGGGACTATTAATTTTTTGAGCATCTCTAAAATTCAGTTAGGCAATAATTAATTAAAACTTAAATATAGGGTATTTATTCGAAACTTATCTTGCGAATGAGATTGTTTTGGTAATCGGCTACGTATACGTTGCCTGAATTATCGACTGCAACGCCATAGGGCTTGTAAAATGTTGCTGCTGATGCCGGCCCGTTTGCAGATCCCCGGACGCCGGTGCCTGCATAGGTGCTCACAGTCCCACCCGGCGTTATCTTCCTGATCTTGTTGTTGCCCATGTCAGCTACGTAAATATTCCCTTTTTTATCTACCGCGATGCCCGCCGGGTGCAAAAACGAGGCGGCAGCGCCTTTGCCATCGGCAGCACCCTTTTTCTTTTTGCCGGCCAGTGTTGTAACTACGCCCTGCGGATCTATTTTGCGGATCATATTATTGTAGGTGTCAGCGATATACAAATTGCCATGCTCGTCCGCGGCGATGCCTTCCGGCAAGTAAAATGTGGCGGCCGTGCCGACACCGTCAGCCGAGCCGGGCGTGCCGTTGCCAGCAACTATCGTCATCTTTCCATCGGGGCTTATTTTTCGTATCACGTCTTTAAACCAGTCGGTGAAGTAAATGCAGCCGTTTTTGCCGACTGCAATCCCGTAAGGATCATCGATCCTATCCAAACTTTCGGGCGCTGCTATTTTACCCGGCATAAGCCGGCCGGCAAGCGTGGTTACCTCGCCGTTGGCTATTTTACGGATAAGATTATTATGGGTATCGGCGACATAAACTTTACCGCCGCCGTCAACTGCCACCGCACCGGGGAAAAAAAAAGAAGCCGACCGGTTTTTCCCGTCTGCCGAGCCTTCGCTGCCGCTGCCGGCCAACGTTGTTACTGCACCATCAGTGCTTACTTTACGGATGAGGTTGTTACGCGAATCAGCAACGTACAAGGTACCGCCAGAATCCACCGCCAGGCCCATAAGATTTGAAAACGAGGCCGCGGTTCCGCTGCCGTCTGCCGAACCCATTACGCCGGTACCGGCAATGGTAGTGACCACTGGGTATCCATCTTTTTTATGACAAGAAAAGGCCAATAACAATGCAGCGGATAAAAATAACCAGGGTTTCTTCATTAAAATGATATTTCAAGCCAATCCCGCAAGGGCTTCATTTAACGTGTGATTGATTTATTAATTGTTTATAATTGCCTCGCAGCGGCATCGGTGCGGGTACGCAAGAAACGAATAAAAAAGAGGATATACAAATCGGCCGCATATACATGGGCATAAGTATTTCAAAAGAAACCAATATGCTGAAATTACGGATTGTTTACTGCATCCTGGTAATAGCTACCGTTCTCGCCGGCCTCCTGTCGCGTCATATTACCGGCATCCCATTATTTGTCGGTGATATTTTATGGGGTTTGATGGTTTATTTTATAGTGAGGTTCCTTTTCATAACAAAGCCGCTTAAATTTGTCATAGCCGGGAGCTTATTATTTTGTTATGCGATAGAGTTCAGCCAGCTTTACCGGGCGCCCTGGGCCGATAACCTGAGGCATACGGTTATCGGCGGACTAATATTAGGCGAAACCTTCCTTTGGGGCGATATGCTGAGCTATACTATCGGGGTAGGCATCGGCGTTTTGGTTGAAAAAACGATCTCAAAAAATTTGCCAGTTAAACCGGCCTGAAACGCCCGGCATTTGTAAATCAATGTCGTTTAGTTAAGCGCCAAGTGCTCTCAAGCGCGCCGGTAGCCTCACCCTGCCCTCTCCAAAGGGTTCTGAAAAGGTATAGCGAAGAGCGCAGCTAAAGTCCTCTCTGGAGAGGATGAGTGAGGGCTTCGCAGTTTAGGTGAGGCCAAATAGCCAGGTAAGGTCTTAACTAAACGACATTGATTCGTAACTCCTCATTTTCTATATCGACCTCCGTAGGTGATGCAATATTTTTACATTCCAAACCGGTATAATTCCTACCTTCGGTTATATAATCTCTCCGATCATGAAAACTGCTAAGTTTACTGCGCCGCTCTTACTTTGCCTGCTCGTCCTTGGTTTTAAAACAACTGAAAAACCAGGACGCTGGAAACAATTATTTAACGGGAAAGACCTTAGCGGCTGGGATACTTATATCGGGCCCGATCTCGATGATTCCGGTAAGCCAATAACAGGCGCCCCCGTTGGCCTTAATAATGACCCGCGGCAGGTATTCTCTGTTGTTACTGAAGGCGGCGAACATGTTATCCGCATTTCGGGGCAAAACTGGGGGGCCATATCCACTAAACAGGAATTTGAGAACTACCACGTGCAGTTACAGTTTAAATGGGGCAAACTTAGCTGGGGACAAAAAAAAGGAAAAAAGATGGACAGCGGCCTGTTGTATCATTCGGTGGGTGATTATGGCGCCGACTATGGCGCATGGATGCGGTCGCAGGAATTCCAGGTGGAAGAGGGCAACTGCGGCGATTACTGGGGAGTTGCCGGGGGCATGGCTGATATTCCTGTAATTAAAAGATCCGAAACAGATTATGTTTACAGTCCGCAGGGAAACCTCACCACATTTAAAGAAGGCGCCCCGCAGGGAAGGCACTGTATAAAGAGTGGCGATGCTGAAAACCCGACAGGACAATGGAACACCCTCGATCTTTATTGCCACGGCGATACCAGCATACATGTTGTAAATGGGAAAGTGATGATGATATTATGCCGGAACCGGCAACAGGATAAGGGCAGCGAGTCGCCGCTCACAAGGGGAAAAATACAGATACAATCAGAAGGTGCAGAAGTATTTTATAAGGCAATAAGGATACAACAGATCAGTGGGTTACCGGCAGAGCTGCTGAAGTAACAAACGGCGGCCGGTTTAACTCGCCATAGCCAATCCCTTTAAATAACTACATATTACATTTCCGACCTCGTCTACCAGGTACGACGGTGTGTAGGCCCGGTCAGCCACATACCAGGTGTATTCTATATCCTGTATCCTGATGTGTCCGATAGTTTTATTGTCCCGCAGCACCTTAAACCTGTCGTTGTCCGAAACCACGCGCAAATTTATCTCGTCGCCCATGTACAAAGTATTAAAACTGAAGTCAATATCTGTGTTAATAGTATTATATGTTGATGCTAAGTTCATATCAGTCTGTCTATTGTGAATTAATTAATAGTTATATTTAATAACCATATCAAAAATCCGACCAATTTTTTCTGTGGATACAAGTCCAGCAAATCGGGGAAAAATTCAACATTTAGACGTCAGAGAAAAACAACAGGGGAATAAAAAAGCCAGTAAATTGAAGCATTTTGAGGCGCCCGTTGGGCGAAGTATCGCTTTGCTATTCTCCCGCCTCACTCAAATTATCTCATTCTGAACAGCAAGCGGAGCGGACCCTACGCTTACTTTCACGGGCAACTCGAAAGTAAATGCGGCACCCTGGCCGGGTTCGCTCGTTACCCAAATGGTTCCGCCATGCCGTTTCACGATTTCTGAAGAGATAAACAATCCAAGCCCCAGGCCCTGGAAGCGGTGCTGAAGATCGACGCGGTAAAATTTGTCAAACAGATCGGTCAAATGTTTTTTTGCAATGCCAATGCCAAAATCCTTTATGGTTACATGCAGCTTCCCGCCCTGCAGCTCGGTGCGGACGAGGACTTTATCGGCATCAGGCGAATATTTTACGGCGTTGTCTAATAAATTGATAATTACCTGTTCAATCCGCTGGCGGTCGCCGTGGAATATTATGGAAGCCGATTTTTCCAGTACTAACGTATGTTTCGGCGATATTTCCTGTACGCTGTCTATCGCATCCCTCAACAGCTCATCAAAATCAAAATCCTCCAGGTTATACTGCATCTTTCCTGAATTGATTTTCGAAACATCCAGCAAATCCCCAATCAGCTGCTCCATGCGGTTAAGCTGCCTGGCAGCGATGCCCAGAAAATTAAAGGACTTAAACTCGGGGTGTATTTCTCTTTTCGCAAGCTGAAAAAAGGCCTTGATGGTGGTTAAGGGCGTTTTTAGTTCGTGGCTTGCAATGCTGATAAACTCGTCCTTCTTCTTTTCATTTTCTTTCTGATCGCTTATATCCGTCATTGCGGTTTGAAGCTCCTTAGTCCTGTCCTGCACCTTTTGCTCCAGCTCCTGCTGTGCCGAGCGCACCCTCACCGTCATAATATTAAACGATTCTGCCAGCTTGCCAAGCTCATCCTGCCGGTCAATATCCACCACCGACGAATAATCCCCTTCAGCTATGGCTGATGCCGCTTTGCTAAGCGCATGCAGGGGCCTCGTAATGTTGCGGCTCATAATCCATCCGCCCACGCTGCCTGCTATTACCAATGTAATACCAAGGATAATTACCCATCGCAAAAACAGGTTTGCCGTTTTAAGAAAAGAAGCGCTCGACAGCTCGACCAATACCAGCCACCTCGAGCCCGGTACGCCGCGCATGGATGCGAGCACCTTTTCGCCGTCCGGCCGGGTATATTGCGCAACTTGCTGCAGCTTTTCCAGGTCAACCGGCGGTTTGGCTACAGGTTTCAGCAAATCGGTCCAAAATTTACCGTCGTCGTTACCAAAATACAGCTTGCCATTGCTGCCCAAAAGCTGTGTAAGCTGCTCGATGTTCGCCCGGGTGGTCCGTATTTTATTCCAGGATACGGCATAACCTACGGTTTTGCCCTCATTTGTGATAGAAGAGATCACAGGGTAATACATCGAACCTTTATATAAAATAAACCTGCCTGCACTGGTATATTCCACGCCTGCGGGCGACGGCCTGGTCAATGAATCGATGTTTACGCCAGGGCTGATCCTGCTATCGCCTAAATCAACCAGGCCTTTCTTTTGCGCATCAAGCAGTTGCACAAGCTCGCGCAGGCTGTCCTTTTTTTGAAACTTTTTTAAAATAGCTATCGTTTCCCTGCGGGACTTTTCATCCCTGGAAGTTAAGAAGTTCTTTACACTTTTTTGGGTGGTGACAGTTTTGGCAGTGTCGGCGTAGGTATCTATAGATTGTTTGAAAATCAGGCTCAGCTTGTCTACAAGCGTGGTAAGCCGCTCGGAACCGATGGCGATAGAAGCATTTTTAACACCGATATAAGATACCCAGCTAAAGGTGAATATAACCGTAAGCAATAAAATGCAAATAAGAAAAGGAAGACGCTGCTGTATGGAAAGGCGCTTAAATGCAAAGGGCCTTCGTTTATACTTTTCTGAAATCTCCGCGTCCAATTTAATATGGTTTATGATTGAATATTAAAAAAGGTTACATCCTGATTTACTAAAGTGCAGCTTGCTGCGTATAATTAGCAGTAAATTAATTGACTAAATACAAATGTAAAAAGATGTAGTATAAAATTATGATAAAAATGAAAATGCCGGCGTAAGCGTGAAAGGATAAATCTTCTCATCACCGCAGAATAAAAAAAGCCATCTGCAAATGCAAATGGCTTTTTTGTGTGATTTAATCGTGTTTTCCGGGCTTATATAAACAGCATATGCACCCCTTCGCCTGCACTTTCTTTATAAAAATCGCCTACTGTAATAACTGCCTCTACTCCCTCGTACAGGTCTTCCTTTGTATAATGAAACATATCCATTGCTAATTTACATGCCCATAATTTTACACCCGATGCTGTTAGAATATCTAAAAACTCATGGATACCCGGCATGTCAATCTTTTCCATTTCTTTTTTCATCATCAATGTGGCCATGGCCTCCATACCGGGTAAACCGCCAAGCATGGTAGGTATATGCATTGCCGGGTTGCCCACTGTGGCTACATGCAAATGTTCAAGCTTCTTTTTGTGAATGGCTTCGAGGCCAAAAAATGTAAAAAACATTTCAGCTTCAATCCCTTCCATCCGGGCGCCATTGGCCAATACAAATGCAGCGTATACATTTTCAATGGTTCCTTTGGATAGGATAATCATCATTTTCTTTATTTCGCCTTTATTTTCGCTCATGATTTGTAAAATTTAATTTTTTAAATACAACTGGCAGGTTTTGGTATGCCCGCAATTTTTGTGGCTGTTTTCAATGGTGCATTAGGGAACAACTGGTAAAGGCCCTTTATATCAACCACCCCGCTTTTCCCTACATGCCTTATGCTAAGCGGCACCTGGTTTCTTTGTTCGTTTTGTAAATAGTTTAATACTTCCCAATGCCTTGGCGTAAGGGACAGGTGGTTTTCGGCAGCTATTGCCTCACCAACTTTAGGCTCCCATTGATTAAAATCGGTTAAATAACCCTCTTCATTTACGGTAATTGTTTTACCTGCTATTAGTGTTTCCATAATTAATTTATGCTTCTGTTAATTGATCGAATTTGTTATAATGTTTTCCTTTTTCGGACATAGCTGACGAAACAAATGGAATATGTGTCCCCTTAAGCAGCATGTGCCAATAAATCCACCGGAATGCCAGCTTGCCAACATGGTTCATCCTGCTTTCCTTGAGCAGGCTTAGCGGCCCAAAAGCAGGAAAAGGGAAACTGCCTTCTACAGGTTCATGCGTGTAGTTGAAGTCGATCAGCAAAGCCCTGTGGTTGCCGGTTTCTATAAAGCAATTGGCATGGCCGTCAAACGCTTCCGATAGTGGTTCACCTTTTAAAAAATGTAAAATATTATCTGTTAATATCTCTGCTTCAAAATGTGCAACAGACCCTGCTTTTGAAGCCGGAATGGCGCTGGCATCTCCTAATACAAAAATGTTGGCATATGCTTTTGATCGCAGGGTTGCTTTATCCGTAGGAACATAGTTCAGATCGTCCCCTAAGCCCGATCTTTCTATTAAATCATCACCCTTGTTTGTTGGTACTGTTACCAAAATATCAAATGGGATCGCGTGGCCGCCATAATCAACAATTTCTTTCTTTTCATTATCAACCAGTTCTATCGCAAAGTCGCTTTCTGTTTTAATGTTTTTTTCTTCCAGTAAATGCGCTAATGCTTCGGCGGCCTTCGGTTTTGTAAATGCGCCGCTTAGCGGCGTTACATAAGTTATTTCTACTTTATCCCGCATGTTTTTATGCTTAAAAAACGAGTCGGCCAAGAAAGCAAATTCAAGCGGGGCTACAGGGCATTTGATGGGCATTTCGGTAATATGCACCACCAATTTTCCGCCTGTCCAATCCCTTAGTTTATTTCTTAAAGCCAGGGCGCCTTCAAAGGTGTAAAAATCAAATACTGATTTCTGCCATTCTTCGCCCCCCATTCCTGGGGTTTCTTCGGGCGCTATCTTAGCCCCCGTAGCAATAATCAGCACATCATAATCCAATTGAGTGCCATCGGCTAACAGGACTTTATTTTCTTTGGGCAAAATTTTATCGATCTTGCTTTTTACAAGCCAAACATCATCCGGTATAAACTCATCAATGGTTTTTATGATGTCTTCGGGCGTATAAATATCGAAGGGAAGGAAAAGAAAGCCCGGCTGATAATAGTGCTCATCCCTTTCGTCTACTATGATTATGGCCCATTCGGGTTTCTTAAGATGGTGCTGCAAATGATTTGCCATCATGGTACCTGCAGTACCGGCCCCGAGAATTACGAGATTTTTCATTTGTTTTATTTTTGATGTAAAATTCGCGTAGTTTGGGGAAAACAATAATGACCTGTAGCCGCCTGAAGAATGACTTTTGTCACAAGAAAAAATGATCCTTTGCAAAAAGGGCCAAAATCACAATTTATGTAACAAATGATACCGAATATTTAAGATTGGGTGCTATAAAAGTTGAGAATTTGCTGTGGAATCCCGATAGCTATCAACATGATTGAGAACGAAAAATTTCAGCGTTCGATAAAAATTGGCGGAGAAAATATATATTTGTCACCCGCTCCGGGATGTAGCGTAGCCAGGTATCGCGTCCCGATTGAAGTCGGGAAGGTCGGATGTTAGATGTTTTTTTTTTGTTAATATTATTCGGGATGTAGCGTAGCCAGGTATCGCGCCAGCATGGGGTGCTGGAGGTCGGAAGTTCGAATCTTCTCATCCCGACTTGATTATCAAGGCCTTATGAATATAGTTCATGGGGCCTTTTTCTTTGGGTCAAACATTATTAATATATTTTTTTGAGCTTTATCATGTTGAAAGGATGTCTCAATTTATTTCTTTGAGTTTCTTTCAGCTCCGACTTAGATGAACATAAGTCCTGCTCCCTCTACCGTTAATCCTTGTAATAAGCTTAATTTAAGCAAATTACAAGGATTTTTTATTTTACAGCGGTGCAATTCACGGTGCAACTTTCCTCCTCGCATGCGATATTCGCAGCGAGATCACATTCTTGGTGCGGAGAAAGGGCACCGCCCTTCCTGTTTAATTTGTTAAATTAGAAACAACTACCACTTCATGTTCAAAACAAAAGAAAGGCTCTACCGTAATCCGCCAGTCGCCATACGGTTTACCGGAAAAATGCCCGGTCTCGTATGCCATTAGCGTTAGTTTTTTGCCGGTGTACCTGGCTTTCATTTTTCTGACCTGTGCGCTCGTAAGCGAGTGGGCTTTCTTTTTATAAATCAGTTTGTACAAACCAAAATCGTCGTTTGCCAAAGTTCCGGTTTCATCCGTAAATCTCAAAAGAACGGTGTCTTTTACCCGTTTACCATTGACGGTATTTATTTTCAAGAGATAAACATCTTCATACACTTTCCAGTGTAAACTGGTGCCGTCAAAGATCTCAGCGTCTAATTTGGCGATCGTCCCGAACGGAATTCCCAATTTTGCGGTCAGGGTTGTTTGAGGTCCGCTGCCCGCCTCGCTAAATCCTATTTGTGTTTGTGCCTGTGCCCAAAACCAGGTGAGGATAAAAAAAGTGGTTAGTAAGTGTTTCATTTGATTCGGTTAAACAGCTTGACAAGATTGGTAACAATTAAATTAACGTGCCCGCGCTTGCGAAATTGATCTTTAATTCAAAATCTCCTATATCGTTGACGCGCGCAGAATAGGTAGTTCCATTGGTGCTCTTCGTAATGACCGATAGCCAGGTGATGGGAATTGAATCATCGCTCAGACTGGCTGTTAAATGCCCTTTTACGGTAAATAAATCATCCGGTAACCGAAAATTCATAAGGGTCAATGAAAGGGACAAGGCCAGCACTATCTTTTTCATAAAATAAACATAGTTAAATGTACGAATTTAAATATCACACTTTACTTGACGTCAGTTGACTTGTTATCTTCATCCCATTGATCATTTGAGATAAGGCTGCATCTCTTTGACCGCAGGAACGATATTGCCAAATACTGCATCGGCATCATTTTTCATGTACTGATTATAATTTCCGCCGGTAAATACCAGCAAAATATCCATGGATCGCCAAAAAAATATGCACTGCCCGCCATTACCAAGAGCACTGGGAATAGGAGTTTGGTAATGGGGTTGTACCATCATGCCTATCCAAAATTGAAAACCGTAACCCTGAGGTATATTGGGGTTGTCAGATGGCCTGGAAACCTCGCTATTTAATGAATGTTTTACCCAATCCGTATCTAACACCTGCGTATTACCCCATTTGCCGTAGTTCATATACAAAAGCCCGAATTTGGCCAGGTCTCTCGACCTTAGCCGGAGGCCCCATGGGGCAGCAGGCAGGTTCTTATGGTAAGGGATGGAGCACCAGGTATACTTTTTAATGCCCAGGGGAGCGAACAAATTCTTTTCGGCAAATTTATCGAGTTTTTGGCCGGTGGCCTTCCAGATGATCTCCCCTAAAAGTTGTGCGTTGCCCCCGCAATAGTTCCAAACGGTGCCCGGTGGTGATGTGAGCTTTCGGCTCAAAATAAATGCGATCGGGTCCTCGCTTCCGTCCATTTGTCTTTCGCTGTTGTCAGAATCGTGGTAGGACATATTTTCATTCCATTCTAACCCGTTGGTCATGGTTAACAGGTTCCGGATCGTTATTTTTCTTTTGGCCGCATCGAAAAATTTTGCATAGGCTTTAAAATATGGAAATATCGGCTCATCGATGCTTTTGATAAAACCTTGTTTTACGGCAATGCCAACGCACGCGCCGGTGAAGCTTTTTGAAACGCTCCTGCAATCGTGAAGATCGTCAATCGTGTGGTTGACATAACCAACTGGTGCTCCGCCATTAATTTCGTCTTTGCCTGCAAAATAATTTTCATAGATCAGCTTGCCATGCCTGAGGATGAGCAGGCTGTGGATATTGGGATAGGTATTATCCAGTATGAGTTTGGTAAGCGCAACAATTCTACCGGTATCCATTCCTTCGTTGTACATGGCATCTACCGGCAGGCCATCATCAAGCTGTTTGGGTTTTACATAAGAATAGGCGGTAGAACGGTGATGTGAATGACAACTGATCAGCATAGAAGCTGCCAGCACAAATGATAGTATACAGACTATCGCTTTCATGAATAAACGATTATCTACTTCCATATCCTATTCCGTTTTCAAACTTTTTACCGGGCTGGTCAGCGCCGCTTTGATCGATTGAAAGCTCACCGTGATCACCGCCACAGCCATAGCCGCGAAACCGGCAAAGAGAAACATCCAAACGCTGATGTTTATCCGGTAGGCAAATCCCTGCAGCCAATGGTACATAAAATAATAGGCCAGCGGCGAGGCAACAACGATGGCTATGACCACCAGCCGTAAAAAATCTTTGGTTAATAATAAGGCAATATTCCCCGCGGTAGCACCCAATACCTTCCTGATGCCAATTTCCTTGACGCGCTGCCGGGCGGTAAATGCCGCCAAACCAAACAGGCCCATACACGAGATCAGGATGGCAACGGCCATCGCAGCATTCATTAATTCTGATGTTTTTTGCTCTGTAGCATAAAGCGAAGCGATCATTTGATCAAAAAAGCTATAGTCGCTTTTTTCGTCCGGGTAAACCGCTGCCCAGGCGGCATTGATCTTTTCAACGGCTGTCGTAAAATTATTGATCGCCCGGTGCCCGCTGATCTTGACACTGACCGCATGTTCGCCCTGGCGGTCGGAGGTGAAAAAGAAAGGCGCGATGGTTTCGTGTAGCGATGTCGCATTAAAGTCCTTTAAAACCCCTACAATGGATCCTTTTTTATTGTTCATGCCGGTCGACACCGTTTTACCTATAGCGTCTGCCGGGGTTTTAAAACCCATAGCCCGGACTGCTGTCTCATTGACTAAA
>Ga0134126_10000718_pt1 | contig 41711 bp, 36 predicted proteins | sample KB31752_FD_96881 | JGI IMG/M metagenome (GOLD analysis project Ga0134126, IMG submission 96881) | Terrestrial soil microbial communities with excess Nitrogen fertilizer from Kellogg Biological Station, Michigan, USA - KB3-175-2 | ecosystem: Environmental > Terrestrial > Soil > Unclassified ...
ATCGGCACCACGGAAGCGATCTTCGGATCGACGGCGGCGAGACCACGCAGCGCCTGCAGCGCACGGCTTACTCCGGCGTGCGCACTGCCTTCCTCGCTCTCAAATAGCTGTTGAAGAGCTGCCTGTGCGCCTTCCGCGAGGCGTCCACGGTTTGACAGCCGCGCGCGCTCTTCGGTGAGGCCTGCGATTTCGCCGTCCTTTAACTGCAGTGCATTGAGCTCGCTGACCTGGTATCGCAACAGCTCGAGTTTGGCATCGCGATCTCGCGCTTTGGTTTCAAGCTCCAGTGTTCTGTTGAGGATCTCGTGCCAGACGCGATGGGCGATTCCCACTTGCGCCACGAGGGAGTCGTGTTTTCCATAGCCGTCCAGCAGCTCGCGCTGCGCGGCGTTGCGCATCAAAGACTGGAATTCATGCTGCCCATGAATATCGATCAGAATGTTGCCTGCTTCACGGAGCAACTGCAGCGGCACCGACTGTCCATTCAGATAAGCGCGTGAGCGGCCGTCCGCCGCCACGACACGACGAATGATGAGGTCCTCGCCACCGCCGAGGGATTGCTCTTCGAGCCACTGTTTGAGCTCGCGCGGTGCTTGCGCGAGATCGAATGTCCCCGAAATCTCCGCGCGCTCCGAGCCGTGTCGAACCACCTCGGCTCCCGCACGGCCACCCGAGAGCAACTGCAGCGCGTCGACCAGGATCGACTTACCCGCTCCGGTCTCACCGGTGAGCACCGTCAATCCGGGGCGCAACTCGAGCTCGATGGCATCGATGATCGCAAAGTCACGAATCTGCAGATGAGTAAGCATGTCTTCCTACAGTGGCGAACGCGTGAATTTGGAGTCTGGCTGGCCGGTGATCGCCTACTGCGGCCGCCCCTCAGCGGCATCTTTCGGCGATCGTTTCCCTTACATAGTATCGACTATGCGCGGGAAACGATCGCCGAAAGCTGCTCGCTGAGGGTCGCCCTCGCTACGGCGATCACTGGCCAGCCAGACTCCGGAGCCGCGTCATCGTTCCACGCTACCCCGGCCCCAATGCAGTTTCGAACGCAACAGCTTGTAATAGTCGTGGCCGGGCGGATGCAACAGCGTGATGCTTTCGCTCGCCGCCTTCACCTGCAGCCGCTCGCCCGGTTCGATGCACCCCAGAACCCGTCCGTCACAGGTCAACTCGGCGCGAGTCTCCGGATACTCGAGCAACTCCACCTCCACGACCGACCGGCCCGAGACCACGATCGGGCGATCGGACAGAGTGTGTGGGCAGATCGGCGCCATCACAATGACGTCGAGGTGCGGCTCGACGATCGGTCCGCCACACGAAAGGGTGTAGGCGGTCGACCCGGTCGCACTCGAGACGATGATACCGTCGCCCGCGTGGGTGTTGACATATCGTCCGTTGACCCGGGTCTCGAAATCCAGCATGCGGCCGGTGGTCAGTTTCTGTAACACCACGTCGTTGAGAGCCAACCCGTCCTTGATCGTGCCATCGGCCTTGTAGAGGCATGCAGACAGCAGCGGCCGTTTGTCGGCTTCGAGGCGTCCAGCGATGGCGTCGTCGACTGACGTGATCATGTCCTGTGGCAGGACGTCCGTCAGAAACCCGAGGCGACCGCGATTTATACCCAGCAACGGCACGTTATCGCGCGCTACGAGTCCGGCAGCGTAGAGAAGCGTGCCATCGCCACCAATGGCGATAATCAAGTCGATCCGCTTACCAATCTCGCGCTCCGGCACGCGCACCACGCCGTGAACCTCGGTCGGGAAAACGGCGTCTTCGCTGACTAGTACCTGGATCTTGCGCGCCTGCAAATGGGGCATCAGCGTGTTCACGGACTCCGCGACACGCGGATCCCTAAACTGACCGACCAGTGCACACGAGCGGACAGGGAAAGCCATGAGGAATCTCGACTGAGCACCTCGCGGCCGTGCGAGGCGCGTCTTTGTAACAAAGGCGATACCGTTTCCGCCACTCCGGTCGCTTGTGAGCGCGCAGTGCGCGCGCCACGAGCCGAATCTGGCGAGGGACGACGCCCAAAGTATCGCGCGCTACCGCCTTGAAATTCCATGGCGGGCGCGCCATAAGCCCTAATGACTGGCTTTTTCCGCCCACTATGTGCATTGTGGGCGGCAGGGCGGTACGTATGGTGCCTATGGTGCACGAAAGTCGGGAGGAGGCGCTGAGCGAGCGCGCTCAACACCTCCTGCGAATTCTGATCGAAAGCTACATCCGGGACGGGCAGCCCGTAGGTTCGCGCGTCCTATCACGGGAATCCGGATTGCAGCTGAGCTCCGCGACCATCCGCAACGTGATGGCGGATCTGGAGGAGCTCGGCTTCGTGTCGTCTCCGCACACCTCCGCTGGCCGTATTCCCACGGATAAGGGCTATCGCTTTTTCGTCGACACGCTGTTGCATGTGCAGCCGCTGGATGAGGCCGCGACCGCGGAGTTCCGGCGTCAGTTCGAAACCAACCGCGACAGCTCCAAAGACCTCATCGCCACCGCTTCGCAGTTCCTCTCGAGTGTGACCCGGCTCGCCGGTGTGGTGACCCTGCCACGGACCCAACAGGCCTCCATCACTCAGATTGAGTTCGTCGGGCTCGCTGAGAATCGCGTGCTCGTAGTGCTGGTGTTCAACGACCGCGAAGTGCAGAACCGCATCATTCAGCTCGAGCGCCACTACTCGCCGGATGAGCTCAAGCGGGCCTCGAACTTTTTGAACGAGCAATTCCGGGGGCGCGGGCTGGCGCAGGCGCGCCAGGAGATTCTGCGCCAGTTGTCCGAGACCCAGGCGCACTTGAACCAAGTCATGCTGGATGCCATTTCGGTGGCGCAGCACGTGTTCGAGTCTGACGACGGGGATCAGCTCGGATATGTCATCAAGGGCGAAACCAATTTGATGGGGATGGCCGAGCTTACGAACGTAGAGAAGCTGCGCCGCCTCTTCGAGGCGTTCAACGAGAAGCGCGACTTCCTTCATCTCCTCGACCAGAGTCTCAAGGCCGAGGGCGTGCAGATCTTCATCGGCCACGAGTCCGGTTATCAGATACTGGACGATTGCAGTGTCGTGACGTCCCCTTACACCGCCGGAGACTCAGTCGTGGGAGTCTTGGGGGTGATCGGGCCGACTCGCATGGCTTACGAGCGCGTGATTCCCATAGTGGATATGACGGCGAAACTTCTGGGCGCCGCCTTGAATTCGCGCCGGTAAACCCCCTTATTGATCGGCTGAAAGGCGCCTGCGGCGCTTTCAGCGGATATGGGCCCGTGGCTTCGTTGAGGGCCGGCAAAAAGCGTGGTTTTTGCCGGCGAACGCGGCCACTCGGCGGGGCGACGGCGATCGGCATCGCTTGTACCTTGTTTTTATGTGTGATCGGCGGCGCGCAAAGGGCGGACGCGCTGAGGCCCTTTCGCTTGTGAGGCTGGGGCTTTAGGCTGCGACGCCCGGTGGGCGGACCAAAATGATTAGTCCGCAGGCGAACTTGGGCATCAACCGTTTAATCGGAGGTTTTTGAATGAGTACGGATGAAGCGGCCGGGGCCGACCGTCAGTCGGCGGGCGAACAGACCGCGGTGCTACCCGAGACGGCGTCCCAGCTGGTCGAGCTCGAGCGGCTGCAGCAAGCTCTGGTCGAGGCCGAGGAGCGCGCCAAGAGCCATTGGGAGCAGTATCTGCGCGCCGTCGCGGATCTCGATAACGTCCGCAAGCGGGCACAGAAGGACATCGAAGCGGCGAATCGCTATGGGCTGGAGAAGTTCGCCCAGGAGCTGCTGCCCGTCCGTGACAGCCTCGAGCTTGCCGTACAGAACGCCGAGAAGAACTCCGACATCCGCAGCTTTAAGCAGGGCCAGGAGGCCACGCTTCAGCTCCTTGCGAAGGCCCTGGAAAAGATCGGCATCGTGACCATCAATCCGGTAGGTGAGCCGTTCGATCCGTCCCGGCACGAGGCGATGCTTGCGCAGCCGTCGAATACTGCGGAGCCGAATTCCGTTCTCCAGGTGGTGCAGCCGGGCTACGAGCTCAATGGGCGCCTGCTGCGGCCGGCGCGCGTAATTGTGTCGAAAGCCCCATAAGTGCGCGAAACGGTCTTGAATCGCCGGGCACCCTCCCCAAAAAGAGGAGCCAGGCGTCCCTATTTAGTAAGAGACTGTCCGGGCGCGGCCCGAATCGGTCGAAGCCTGTAGATAACAGCATTGTTGGCGGAGTAACCCTATGGCAAAGGTAATCGGCATTGACCTCGGCACGACCAACTCGTGCGTGGCCATCATGGAGGGCGGCAAGCCCCGAGTGATCGAGAATAGTGAGGGTGATCGAACCACCCCCTCGATCGTTGCGTTCACCAAGGACAACGAGGTGCTCGTGGGGCAGCCCGCGAAGCGCCAGGCGGTCACCAATCCGCAGAACACGTTGTTCGCCGTGAAGCGCCTCATTGGCCGTAAGTTCGAGGACGAGGTGGTGCAGCGGGACATCAAGATGGTCCCGTACAAGATCGTCAAGGCCGAAAATGGGGATGCCTGGGTTGATGCGCAGGGCAAGAAGATGGCCCCGCCGGAGGTCTCCGCGCGAGTCCTCATGAAGATGAAGAAGACCGCCGAGGACTACCTCGGTGAGCCGGTGACCGAAGCGGTCATCACCGTTCCGGCGTACTTCAACGATTCCCAGCGCCAGGCAACCAAGGATGCCGGGCGCATTGCCGGCCTCGAGGTCAAGCGCATCATCAACGAGCCCACCGCGGCCGCGTTGGCGTATGGCGAGGACAAGCAGGGCGGTGATCGCAAGATCGCCGTGTACGACTTAGGTGGCGGTACTTTCGACGTCTCCATCATCGAGATCGCCGAGGTCGATGGCGAGCGCCAGTTTGAGGTGCTCTCGACGAACGGTGACACCTTCCTGGGTGGTGAGGACTTCGACCTCCGCATCATCAACTTCCTGGGCGAGGAGTTCCTGAAAGAGTCAGGCGTGGATGTCCGCAAGGACCCGCTCGCCATGCAGCGTCTCAAAGAAGCTGCCGAGAAAGCGAAGATCGAGCTGTCTTCGACTCAACAGACGGACATCAACCTGCCGTACATCACCGCGGATGCTTCCGGACCGAAGCATCTCAACATCAAGCTGACCCGTGCGAAGCTCGAGTCGCTGGTGGATGATCTGGTGCAGAAGACGGTCGTTCCCTGCCGCACGGCTCTCAAGGATGCCGGTGTGGCGGCGAAGGACATCGCCGAGGTTATCCTCGTCGGCGGTCAGACCCGCATGCCGCTGGTGCAGAAGGTCGTCAAGGATTTCTTCGGCAAAGAGCCCCGGAAGGATGTGAACCCGGATGAGGCCGTTGCCGTAGGCGCCGCGATCCAGGCGGGCGTGCTCGCTGGCGAAGTGAAGGACGTGTTGCTTCTTGACGTGACGCCGTTGTCGTTGGGTATTGAGACCCTCGGCAGCATCATGACGAAGCTCATCGAGAAGAACACCACGATTCCGACCAAGGCGTCGCAGGTTTTCTCGACGGCGGACGACAATCAAACCGCTGTCACCATTCATGTCCTGCAGGGCGAGCGTGATCGCGCGGCTGACAACAAGTCACTCGGTAAGTTTGATTTGACGGACATTCCGCCCGCACCGCGCGGCATGCCGCAGGTCGAGGTCTCTTTCGACATCGATGCGAACGGCATTCTGAACGTGTCTGCGAAGGACAAGGCTACCGGCAAGGAACAGAAGATTGTCATCAAGGCCTCGAGCGGCTTGAATGAGGACGAGATCAAGCGGATGGTGCGCGATGCCGAAGCCCATGCGGCGGAGGACAAGAAGTTCCGCGAGCTGGTCGAGACGCGTAACAAGGCGGATGGTTTGATCCACTCGGTCGAGAAGACCGTGAAGGATCTCGGTGACAAGGTCGATGCAGGCGAGCGCGCGAAGGTGGAGTCGGCTATCTCCGATCTGCGCACCGCGCTCAAGAGCGACGACAAGGGTGTCATCGAGAAGAAGACCGAGGCGCTTGCCCAGGCTTCCGGCAGCATTGCCCAGAAGGCATATGCCGCGAATCAGGGCGGCCCCGAAGGCGCTGCGGATCCGACCGCGGGCGCGGCGGGCGGCGGAGCCGGTGCTGGAGCACAGGCTGGCCGCGACGACGTGGTCGACGCAGAGTTCGAAGAAGTGAAGGACAAGGACCGCAAAGCTTCGTAAGCTTAAGCGGAAACGTCGAATGATCCCGGACCGGCGAGCCTGAAATGGGCCAGCCGGTTCGGGTGCTTCCGGTTAACTGATTAACGCATGTCCAAGCGCGACTATTACAAGGTACTTGACGTACCCAAGACGGCAACCGAGGCGGAGATCAAGAAGGCATATCGCCGCCTCGCCATGAAGCACCACCCGGATCGGAATCCGAACGACAAGGAAGCGGAGGAGCTGTTCAAGGAGGCCAAGGAGGCCTGCGAGGTGCTCACCGATTCTCAAAAGCGCGCTATCTATGATCAACACGGTCACGCCGGGCTGGATGCAGCCTCGCGCGGCGGTGGCGGGCGCGGTGGATTCGGACCTGGGGATGCCTTCAGCGATATCTTTGGCGACGTGTTCGGCGACATCTTCGGCGCCGGTCGTCGTGGCGGAGCGGGTGGTCGCTCGCAGATGTTCCGGGGTGCCGATTTACGCTACGAGCTGGAGCTCGAGCTGGATCAGGCGGTCTTCGGGCATTCGGTCGAGATCGACGTTCCCAAGCTATCCGAATGCGAGACCTGCCACGGCAGCGGCTCGGCCAAGGGAAGCTCAGCAGCAGCGTGCGATACCTGCGGTGGTTCGGGGCAGGTGCGCATCTCTCAAGGCTTCTTCCAGCTTCAACAGACGTGTCCTCGCTGCCGTGGTACCGGCACGATTATCAAGAACCCCTGCGATACCTGCCTCGGGCAGGGTCGTGTACGCCGCAGCAAGAAGCTCTCTGTCAAAGTGCCTGCCGGCGTGGACACGGGCGACCGTATCCGTCTAGGCGGGGAGGGCGAAGCAGGCCGGAACGGGGGGCCTCCGGGCGACTTATACGTCGAAATTGCCGTCAAAGAGCACGCGATATTTGAGCGCGATGGCGAGCACCTGAGCTGCGAGGTGCCCATTAGCTTTGCGACCGCCACCCTTGGAGGCACTGTCGATGTACCGACTCTCGACGGCGAGGTGACGCTGAAGATCCCCGCAGAGACTCAGTCCGGACGAGTCTTCCGCCTGCGCGACAAGGGCGTGAAGCCAGTGCGCAGCAGCTCCCGCGGCGACCTGTTCTGCAGGGTTGTCATAGAAACTCCAGTGAATTTGTCCGCGGAGCAGCGCGAGCTGATCCGCAAGCTCGAGGAAACCCTCAAGGGTGACCGTAACCGGCATGCGCCGAGAGAAAAGGGGTTCTTTGAGGGCGTGAAGCGGTTTTTCTCCGGCGGCTCAGCTTGAGCCTGAAGCGCCAGTGCGGCAGTGAGTCCCGCTTGGAGCGCGGCGTGACGGTGGGCCCTGCATGTCGCGTCCTTTGAATACCGTCATTATCGGTGCCACCGGCCGGATGGGCCTGGCCCTTATCCGGGCCGCGTCCCAGGTCCCCGGGCAGCTGACCGTCGTGGGTGCGGTGGCCTCGACCACTAGCGCATCCCTTGGAAAGGACGCTGGCGAATTGGCGGGAGTCGGACCGATTGATGTGCGCGTCACGGACGATGTGGCGGCCGCTTTAGCTCGCGCCGAGGTCGTCATCGATTTCTCCCAGCCCCATACGACCCGCTCAAACGTGGCGGTGTGTCGCGCGGCGCGCAAGGCGTTGTTGATCGGAACCACCGGTTACCCGGCCGGGCTGGCAGCCCAGTTCGATGCCGCCGCGGCAGAGATCCCGTTGCTGGTCGCACCCAACACCAGCATCGGTGTTACGTTGTTGACGGAGCTCACCCGTATCGCCGCGAAGGCATTGCCCGCTGACTTCGACATCGAGATCGTCGAAGCCCACCACCGGATGAAGAAGGATGCCCCCTCTGGGACGGCCCTGGCTTTAGGGAGGGCTGCGGCGCAGGGGCGGGGACTGCCCGAATCGGCTGTGGAAAAAGCCGCTGGCATGGTGCGGACCGGCGAGCGGCAGGCGGGGGACATCGGTTTCGCGGTTGTCCGGGGAGGGGATATTGTCGGGGACCATACGGTGCTCTTTGCCGGCACCGGCGAACAGATCACCCTGGGCCACCGGGCGACCGATCGGGCCGTTTTTGCCCGTGGGGCCCTCCGGGCCGCGCTCTGGCTCGCCAGGCAGGCGCCTGGTCGCTATTCTATGCGCGATTTTATCGGTTTAAAAACAGGGGCTTAGGCAAGACTCTGCGGAGTTTGTCGGTGTTGTATACGGGATTTTTCCATAGACACCTCAAGCGTTGGCCCTTAGAATTTCCCCGTAATCCGAGTACGGGTTAGTCCATGCAAGGCGGGAGGATGTTCGAGAGAACTCCTCCCGCTTTGTATATGCGCGCGCGGCGTACGAAAGCGAGCGGCCGGTTGCTACAAGTGGCATCCGCGTCAGTGCTATCCCGGAACTGCTAGTGTTCCGCGAGCAAAAACCACGCTTTTTGCTCGCGTGTTGAAAAGAGCGGCGCGGTGGCTTGCTAAAAGCGCCGTAGGCGACTTTTAGCCAATTAGTCAAGGGGAAGTTATTAAGTGAGCGGCGGCGTACCTGCGGTACTGGCGCTGGCGGATGGCACCATCTTCCGCGGCCAGTCAATTGGAGCAAAAGGCAACACCACAGGCGAAGTCGTTTTCAATACTGCTTTGACGGGGTATCAGGAAATCCTCACCGACCCGTCTTATGCACGTCAGATTGTTACTCTTACCTGTCCCCATATCGGCAACACCGGCACCACGCCTGAAGATCTCGAGGCGACGCAGGTGTATGCCGCCGGCCTGATCATCCGCGATCTACCGATCGTTGCCAGCAACTGGCGCAAGAACGAGTCGCTCACCGAGTTTCTCGAGCGCGGCAAGATCGTGGCCATCGCCAACATCGACACGCGCAAGTTGACCCGGATCCTGCGCGAGACGGGGGCGCAATCCGGCTGCATCATGACCGGCGATAAGACGGTCGATCCCAACGCGGCCGTGAAGCTCGCGCGCAAGTTTCCAGGCCTCAAGGGCATGGATCTGGCGAAAGTCGTCTCCACGAAGCGCTCATTCCAGTGGAACGAAGGCACCGTCTGGCCCGAATCCAACCGCGTGCCGATCCGCTCTCATCAGCGCTTGCATGTGGTGGCGTACGACTTCGGTATCAAACGCAACATTCTGCGTCTGCTGGCCGATTTCGGCTGCCGCGTCACAGTGGTCCCAGCGCAGACGACGGCCGAGGAAGTGCAGGCGTTGCAGCCGGACGGCGTCTTCCTGTCGAACGGCCCAGGAGATCCTGAGCCGTGCGATTACGCGATCACTGCGACGCGCAAGTTTCTCGAGACTGATTTGCCAGTCTTCGGCATCTGTCTGGGCCATCAGATCCTCGGCCTCGCCGCCGGCGCGCAGACTATGAAAATGAAGGCCGGTCACCACGGCGCGAATCATCCGGTGCAGGACCTCGACTCCGGGCGGGTTTTCATCACCAGCCAGAATCACGGCTTTGCCGTCGATGAGGCGACGCTACCGGCGAACGTCAAGGCCACGCATCGGTCGCTGTTCGACGGCACGCTGCAGGGACTAGCGTTCAAGGACCGGCCCGCGTTCGGCTTCCAGGGGCACCCGGAAGCGAGCCCTGGTCCGCACGACCTGAAACCGCTGTTTGAACGATTCAACCACCTGATGTTGCGTCGGCTGCAGATGCAACTGAAGCTGGCAGAGGAAAGCGCCCGGAAGTAATCCGGACGTTGCTCCCCGGGGAGGACAGGCCCTCCTGGCTTGAAATGCGGCGCGCGCGTCGCAAAGACACTACGAACATGCCCAAACGAACTGACATCCAGAGCATCCTGATCATCGGCGCCGGCCCCATCATCATCGGGCAGGCCTGCGAGTTCGATTACTCCGGTGCGCAAGCCTGTAAAGCGCTGAAGGAGGAGGGCTACCGCGTCATTCTGGTGAACTCCAACCCTGCGACCATCATGACGGACCCTGAGATGGCCGATGCCATCTACATCGAGCCGATCAACTGGAAGACCGTCGCGCGGATCATCGAGAAGGAAAAGCCCGACGCTCTGCTGCCGACCATGGGTGGTCAGACAGCGCTCAATACCGCACTCGACCTGGTACGCGAAGGCGTGCTCGAGAAGCACGGGGTGCAGCTCATCGCAGCTTCGCGCGCCGCCATCGACATGGCCGAGGACCGGGAGTTGTTCCGCAACGCCATGAGCGAGATTGGACTCGAGTGTCCGAAATCGCAGATCGCCCGCAGCATCGAGGAAGCGCATGCGATCGCGGCGGAAACCGGTTACCCCGTGGTCATCCGCCCGTCGTTCACGATGGGCGGCACCGGTGGGGGTATCGCCTATAACCGCGAAGAGCTCGAGGCCATCGTCACGCGCGGGCTGGAAGCGTCGCCGACCGGCGAGGTGTTGATCGAAGAGTCGGTCATCGGTTGGAAAGAGTTCGAGATGGAAGTGGTCCGCGACCACAAGGACAATTGCATCATTGTCTGCTCCATCGAGAACTTCGATCCCATGGGGGTGCATACCGGCGACTCCATCACGGTTGCGCCGGCCCTGACGCTCACGGACAAAGAATATCAACGCATGCGCAACGCCTCCATCGCGGTGTTGCGTAAGATTGGCGTAGACACGGGTGGCTCCAACGTGCAGTTCGCCGTGAACCCGAAGGACGGGCGTCTGCTCGTCATCGAGATGAACCCGCGTGTGTCGCGCTCATCTGCGCTGGCCTCGAAGGCCACGGGCTTCCCGATCGCAAAAATCGCGGCGAAGCTCGCAGTGGGTTACACGCTCGATGAGTTGAAGAACGACATCACGGGCGGTGCAACGCCAGCATCGTTCGAGCCGTCGATCGACTACGTCGTGACCAAGATCCCGCGCTTCACCTTCGAGAAATTCCCGGCGGCCAACGATCGCTTGACTACGCAGATGAAGTCTGTGGGCGAGGTGATGGCGATTGGCCGTACGTTCCAGGAATCGCTGCAGAAAGCCCTGCGCGGCCTCGAGACCGGACTCGACGGCTTGTCGCCAAAGCTGGCGTTGCCGTTGACGGATGAAGCGCGCGACAAGTTGACGCACGAATTGCAGGCCCCGGGTGGGGACCGGCTGCTGTATGTCGCAGATGCATTCCGCGCCGGTTGGACCCTCGAGCGCATTCACGAGCTGTCCAACATCGATCCATGGTTCCTCGCGCAGGTAGAGGACCTCCTCAATGAGGAGGCGCGAGTCAACAAGGAAGGCTTCGGCGCGCTCAATGCCGAACGCCTGCGGTTGCTCAAGCGCAAAGGCTTCTCGGACAGCCGCCTGGGCAAGCTCGTGGACATGCCGGAGCGCGCGTTACGTTCGAAGCGGCACGAGTTGGGTGTGGTTCCTGTCTATAAGCGCGTGGACACCTGTGCTGCGGAGTTCGCGACCTCGACGGCTTACCTCTACTCCACCTACGAGGAGGAGTGCGAGGCGAATCCAACCGACCGCCGCAAGATCATGATCTTGGGTGGTGGTCCGAACCGTATCGGACAGGGCATCGAGTTCGATTACTGCTGCGTGCACGCGGCGCTGCAACTGCGCGAAGACGGGTTCGAGACCATCATGGTCAACTGCAACCCGGAAACCGTCTCGACGGACTATGACACCTCGGACCGGTTGTACTTCGAGCCCCTGACGCTCGAGGACGTGCTGGAAATTATTGCCAAGGAAAAGCCGGAAGGGCTCATCGTGCAGTTCGGCGGCCAGACGCCGCTGAAGCTGTCGCGCGCCTTGGAGGAAGCCGGCGCTCCCATCATCGGCACGTCGCCTGACTCGATCGATGTCGCCGAGGATCGTGAGCGCTTCCAGGCGCTGGTCAAGAAGTTGAATCTCAAGCAGCCGGCGAACGCGACCGCGCGTACCGAGGACCAGGCTGTGAGTCTTGCGCGGGAGGTAGGTTTCCCGCTCGTGGTGCGGCCTTCATACGTACTCGGCGGCCGGGCGATGGAAATCGTCTTCAATGAAGATGATCTGCGTGCGTACATGACGCACGCCGTGCAGGTCTCGAATGACAGCCCGGTGTTGCTCGACCGCTTCCTGGATGTCGCGATCGAGGTCGATGTGGATGCGGTCTGCGACGGCGAGGATGTTCTGATCGGCGGCATCATGGAGCACGTCGAGCAGGCGGGCGTTCATTCCGGCGACTCGGGTTGCTCCTTGCCGCCCAACAGCCTCACCCCGCAAGCGCAGGACGAGCTGCGCGAACAGACGCGTAAGCTCGCCAAGGCGCTGAATGTGGTCGGCCTGATGAACATTCAGTTCGCCATTCAGAACGGCATCATCTACGTGCTGGAGGTCAATCCACGGGCTTCCCGCACCGTGCCGTTCGTGTCGAAGGCCACGGGAGCGCCGCTTGCGAAGATCGCTGCACGCGTCATGACCGGCCGGAAGCTGAAGGAGCAGGGCGCGATGACTGAGCGCGTTCCGGCCTTCTACTCCGTGAAGGAGGCGGTTTTCCCGTTCAACAAATTTCCCGAGGCCGATCCGATTCTCGGCCCGGAGATGAAGTCGACGGGCGAAGTGATGGGTACGGGACGCACGTTTGGTGAGGCCTATGCCAAGGCCCAGACTGCTTCGGGCGTGACCCTGCCGCGCAACGGCGTATGCTTCATCAGTGTGCGTGACCGCGATAAGCCGGGAGCGGTGAGCCTTGCTCGCAAGCTCATCGAACGCGGCTTCGAGGTGCTCGCCACGGAAGGGACGGCACTGGTGCTCACGGAAGCGGGAGTGCCGTGCCGCCGCGTAAATAAGGTTCGCGAGGGACGACCACACATCGTGGACATGATCAAGAACGACGAGATCGACCTGATCGTCAACACGACCGAAGGCAAGCAGGCTATCCGCGAATCGCACTCGATTCGTCGGGAGGCGGTGTATCGCCGGGTCACGTATTACACGACGCTCGCGGCGGGTCTCGCCACCTGTGAGGCGCTCGATCACCTCGATGAAGTTGAGGTGAATCGCCTGCAGGACCTGCACAAAGAGATCGCCAGCAACGAGGCGCTAAGCGCATGAAACGAACCCCGATGACCCTGCGCGGTGCTGAGGCGCTGCGCACGGAACTAAAGAGGCTCAAGACGGAAGCACGGCCGAACGTGATCAAGGCGATCGCGGAGGCTCGTGGCCATGGTGACCTGTCGGAGAACGCGGAGTATCACGCCGCGCGTGAGCAGCAGGGGTTCATCGAAGGCCGCATCAAGGAAATCGAGGCGAAGCTGTCGACCGCCGAAGTGATCGATACCACGAAGCTGACGAACACCGGCAAGGTGGTGTTCGGAGCGTTGGTGGAGCTCGAAGACCAGGATGACTCACATCGCGTGACCTACCAGGTGGTAGGGGAAGATGAGGCGGATATCCGTGCCGGGCGCGTTTCGGTCACCTCGCCGATTGCGCGGGCTGTGGTCGGCAAGTCCGAGGGCGACGTGGTGGACGTCTCCGCCCCCGGAGGGATCAGGTCTTACGAGATCGTGGCGGTGCGGTTCGAGTAACCGCCGGCTCCTTAGTCCGGAATCAGAATCCGCTTCAGGTCGGGGCGCGGCCGATAGAGCACTGCCACATTGCCGATGCGGTGCACTAATGCGCTGCCAGTACGTTCGGCGAGGGCGACGAACACAGCGTCGCGGGCATCGCGATCCCCGCCTGGGGCCTTCACCTTAATGAGCTCATGATCGAACAAGGCGCGGGTGGTTTCCTTGGTGACCGCCTCGGTTAACCCGTCCTTGCCGAGCCGGATAATGGTGCCAAGCGGATGGGCGAGGCCTCGCAAGTAGCGACGCTGCTTTTCTGAAAGAACGGGCGCCGATGGGTCGGAATCGCGTGTGGCGCCGGTGGGCGCCTTGGTTTGGGCGGGTTTCTTATCCATTTTGCAATTGTACTGAACGGGAGCCATAGCCAGGGCGCGGCGTTCGAAAAGCGCTCGATGTGGCGCTGCGGGTCTTGAAGCCGCACGGCCACGCCCTGATCAACGTCTTCCAAGGCGCTGGATTCCAGGAGCTGGTGCAGGCACCCCGGGGGCAATTTGCCCGGGTGAAGCTACACATGCCTGCCACTTCCTGCAGCTCGAAAGCGCTGAGATGTATTTGCTGGCCATGGACTTTCGCTTGGTGTAGGTTGCTGAAAGGACTGGCTCATGGCAACGGGCGGGAACGTTTCCGCCAGCTGAAGACATACGAGGCCGAATCAAAGCGTGAACGATTTGACTAAAAACATCCTGTTGTGGGTGGTCATTGTTCTCGTGCTGCTGGCGGTTTTCAGCCGCTATATGCCCACCGTGGGGCAGCCCGAGGAAATCCGGTATTCCACCTTCCTGGATGATGTTAAGGCGAACCGGGTGGACTCGGTGGTGCTGCAGGGCGAGATGATTTATGGCACCCGCAAGGACAAGACCCAGTTCAAGACGTTCAACCCGGAGACGGATTACACGGCCCTGATCGGGACCCTGGAAAAGGCGAGCGTGAATATCGAGGGGCGCCCGCCGAAACAGCCCAATTTCCTGGCACAGCTGCTCTTGCAGCTGGCACCGGCACTGCTCCTGATCCTGGTCTTCGTCTACATGTTGCGGCAGATGCAGGGCGCCTCCGGCGGCCGGGGGGCTATGTCCTTCGGTAAGAGCCGGGCACGGCTGCTCGGCGAGGATCAGGTCAACGTCACCTTTGCAGACGTTGCTGGCGTCGATGAGGCCAAGCAGGAGGTCTCTGAGATCGTCGACTTCCTGAAGGATCCGGGCAAGTTTCAGAAGCTTGGCGGCAAGATCCCTAAGGGTGTCCTCATGGTGGGCTCGCCGGGTACCGGCAAGACCCTGCTGGCCCGTGCCATTGCGGGTGAGGCCAAGGTTCCGTTCTTTACGATTTCCGGCTCGGACTTCGTCGAAATGTTTGTAGGTGTCGGCGCCTCACGCGTGCGCGACATGTTCGAGCAGGCCAAGAAGCATGCGCCGTGCATCATCTTCATCGACGAGATCGACGCTGTGGGTCGGCACCGTGGTGCCGGGCTTGGCGGTGGTCACGACGAGCGCGAGCAGACACTTAACCAGTTGCTGGTCGAGATGGATGGCTTCGAAGGTAACGAGGGCATCATTGTCATCGCTGCCACGAACCGCCCGGACGTGCTCGATCCTGCCTTGCTGCGTCCCGGTCGCTTCGACCGGCAGGTCGTGGTTCCACTGCCTGACGTGCGGGGCCGCGAGCAGATTCTGCGGGTCCATATGCGTCGCGTTCCGTTGAACGATGACGTGAAGCCCGGCTATATCGCCCGTGGCACGCCGGGATTCTCCGGTGCCGATCTGGCGAATCTGGTGAACGAGGCCGCTTTGTTCGCCGCCCGCGCCAACAAGCGCATGGTCGGCATGGATGAGTTCGAGCGCGCCAAAGACAAGATCATGATGGGCGCCGAGCGGCGTTCCATGGTGATGAGCGAGTCTGAGAAGAAGATGACTGCTTATCACGAGGCCGGACACGCCATTGTCGGCATGACTGTTCCCGAGCATGACCCTGTCTACAAGGTGACGATCATTCCGCGCGGTCGCGCGCTGGGCGTCACGCAATTCCTGCCGGAACAGGATCGCTACAGCTTCTCGAAGCGCCGTCTCGAAAGCGCCATCGCGACACTGTTCGGCGGGCGCATTGCCGAGGAGCTGATTTTCGGGCCTGAGTCGGTAACGACGGGCGCCTCGAACGACATCGAGCGCGCCACCGATCTCGCGCGCAACATGGTCACCAAGTGGGGCCTGTCGGACAAACTCGGACCGCTCACTTACTCCGAGGATTCGGGTGAGGTGTTCCTCGGTCGCAGCGTGACCCAACACAAACAGGTGTCGGACGTCACCGCGCATGCGATCGACGAGGAAGTCCGCCGCGTCATTGAAAGCAACTATGAGCGCGCGCGTCAGATTCTGACCACCTCACTGGACAAGCTGCACCTCATGTCCGAGGCGCTCATGAAGTACGAGACCATTGATGAGGAACAGCTGAAGGACATCATGGCGGGCAAGCCGCCCCGGCCACCCGCGGGCTGGGACGACAGCATGTCCAACAAGCCGCCCAAGGCGCCACCGGCTGAAGGCCCTGCGGCAGGTGGTCCGATCGGTTCGCCAGCCGGCCAACACTAAGGTGTAACAACCGAACGAGGCGCAGGCGCGCGAGTGCCTGCGCCTTTTTTGTTTTAGCATGACGACGCTCCGTTGCGCCGACAAAACGCTCGACCTGTCTTGCCCGGTGGTCATGGGCGTTTTAAACGTTACCCCCGATTCGTTCTCCGACGGCGGCCGCTTCCTGGCTGTCGAGTCCGCGGTTGCGCATGGCCTTCGACTGGTGGAAGAGGGCGCCGCCATCATCGATGTGGGCGGTGAATCCACCCGGCCCGGAGCGGCACCTGTTTCCCCGGATGACGAAATCAGGCGTGTTTTGCCCGTCGTGGAGCGCCTCAGGCAGGCTGCGCCCCAGCTCGTCATCTCCGTCGATACCAGCAAGCCCGAAGTCATTCGCGAGGCCGCTGCAGCCGGGGTGGGACTCATCAACGATGTCCGCGCGCTCACCGAGCCGGGAGCGCTGGAGGCGGCGGCAGCAAGTGGCTGCGCCGTGTGTCTGATGCATATGCAGGGTGATCCCCGCACCATGCAGCGGGCGCCCAGTTATGTTGATGTCGTGAGAGAGGTCAAGGCATTTCTCGATGCTCGCGTGCAAACTTGCCGGGCCGCGGGGGTGTCGGCCGACCGTCTGGCGATCGACCCCGGGTTCGGCTTCGGCAAGAGGTTGGAGCACAATCTCGAGCTGCTGCGGCACTTGCGCGAGCTCACGGGCGAGGTGCCGGTGTTGGTGGGTTTGTCACGCAAGTCGTTTGTCGGCACACTGACTGGCCGAGGCGCCGGTGAGCGTGTCCACGGCAGCGTGGCGCTGGCCGTCATTGCGGCCATGAACGGCGCCCGGATCGTCCGCGCTCATGACGTGGCGGCTACGGTCGATGCGTTGAAAATCGTTGCTGCGGTAGATGGGCCGTCTCGGTAGATTGAGCCGTCCGATAATTGTGGGAGACAGACAGTTGGGCCGTAAATTCTTTGGAACCGATGGGCGAGCCGCGCAAGCGGGGAGCGCACGACCATGGGTGACTCGCGAAGCGAGTCACGCCCGCCATGGATGGCGGGCAGGATTGTGGCTCCAGGGATGGCTGCCGCGAGTCTGTACCTCGAAGTGGTGCGGAGGCGGTGAATGAGTCGAAAGTATTTCGGTACCGATGGCGTTCGTGGTCGCGTAGGCGATGCCCCCATGACCGTCGACTTCGCACTGAATCTTGCGAGCGCCGTCGCGCGGGTTCTCACCCCAGAAGGGGGTACCGTGCTGATCGGCAAAGACACGCGAGTGTCGGGTTATATGTTCGAGTCGGCCCTCGAGGCAGGCTTCGTCGCTGCCGGCGTCAACGTGATGCTCATCGGGCCGCTGCCGACGCCCGGCATCGCGTACATGACTCGCCGCTTCGAGTGCAACTTCGGCGTCGTCATCAGCGCTTCCCACAATCCATACGACGACAACGGCATCAAGTTCTTCGACGCCACCGGCGCGAAGTTGTCCGATGAGCTCGAGGAGCGCATCGAGCACGAGCTTGCGCAGGCGCCGGTCACGCGGACTTCACGCAACCTGGGGCGTGCTCTTCGTGTCGATAAGTCGCGCACGCACTATCAGGATTTCTGCGCTTCCACCATTCCGCCGGGCACCGATCTCAGCGGCCTGAAAATTGTGGTGGATTGCGCCAACGGCGCGGCCTACAAAGTTGCGCCTCGGGTGCTGGCCGATCTCGGTGCTGAGATCGTACCGATCGGCTGCTCACCGAACGGCCGCAACATAAACGACGGCTGCGGGTCCACCGCGCCGGATCTGCTGCAACTGACAGTTCCCGGTGTTCGCGCCAATGTCGGTCTGGCACTGGACGGAGACGGCGATCGCCTGGTGATGGTCGATCATCTCGGACGCCTCGTCGACGGCGACCAGCTGTTGTACATCATCGCTCGCGCGCATAAAGAGGCCGGCACTCTGCGCGGGCCAGTGGTCGGTACCGTGATGAGCAACCTCGGTTTGGAGGTTGCCTTGCGCGAAAGCCGCATCGACTTCCAGCGCGCCGCTGTGGGCGACCGTTATGTTCTTGGGATGTTGCGAGATACTGGCGGCATTCTCGGCGGCGAGACTTCAGGGCATATCCTGTGTCTCGACAAAACCACCACCGGTGACGGGCTGGTCAGTGCGCTGCAAGTTCTAGCAGTCATGAAACGGACCGGGTTGTCGCTCGCGGAGCTGGCCTCGGGGATGTTGAAGTTCCCCCAGGTGCTGCTCAACGTGAAGGTTGCAAAGCGTTTCGATCCCGCGAAGGTGCCGGCGGTACAGGAGGCGGTGCGAGGTATTGAGAAACGCATGGCAGGCGATGGCCGCGTTGTGCTGCGCGCTTCAGGCACTGAGCCCGTCATCCGCGTGATGGTGGAGGGGCGGAACGAAGAGGCGACCCGTTCGGCCGCGACCGAGCTCGCGGAAGTTGTGAAGGCTGCCGCGAACGGGTGAGCGGCCAGGGGCTCCTGCTGTCGCCCGATGTACGCATGTCGGCAATCAGCTCATTGCACACACTTGTACACGCCGTTATCATCCCGCGCCGTCGTTAATTGGCTGGAATTGCCTAGGGCAATTCCAGCGGACATTGGTTCGTCGTCCGCCGGCGAATGGGTTTATCCGGCCGAAATTGCCTGAGGCAATTTCGGCGCGTGGTTTTTGCCGGCTACATCCGCGGAGGGCGCCTTCGGCGCTCATGCCATAAGAGATCCGTCCCATGCGCCGTCCGATAGTCGCGGGAAATTGGAAAATGCACGGGTCGCGTGGCGAGAACGCGCGGCTCATTGAAGAGATCGTTGCCGGATATCCGGTCAACGCGGCGGCCGAGTGCGTCGTGTGTCCGCCGTTCGTCTACCTGCAGGAAGTCGGGCGGTTGTTGCGGGACACGCAGATTGCCCTCGGAGCGCAGGACGCCTGCGCCGAGACTCACGGTGCCTTCACCGGGGAAGTTTCCGCGGGAATGCTGAAGGATGTGGGTTGTAAGTATGTGCTGGTCGGGCACTCGGAGCGGCGGTTGATCAATCGCGAAAGCGATCAGCTGGTTGCCCGGAAGTTCGCCGCGGCGCATGCCAAAGGGCTGGTTCCGGTGCTGTGCGTGGGCGAGCAGTTGCCCGATCGCGAAGCGAGCCGCACGGAAGAGGTGGTCGGGCGGCAGCTCGACGTCGTGCTCGAGCTTTGCGGGCCCCATGTCCTGGGACAAGGGGTGGTCGCTTACGAGCCGGTCTGGGCCATTGGGACGGGGCGCAATGCGACTCCCCAGCAGGCGCAGGACGTGCACGCCTTCATCCGTGCCCGGATTGCGGCCCGGGATGCTAGAATCGCGGCCGACACCCGGATCCTGTATGGCGGCAGTGTGAAGGCCGGTAACGCGGCCGAGCTGTTTGCAATGCCGGATGTCGATGGCGGCCTGATCGGCGGCGCCTCACTCAAGGCAGACGAGTTTCTGGCAATCCTGGGCGCTGCTGGCCGAGGTTAGCTGAATTAGCGAGGCCGATGCTCGCATAGGCATAGGTCTCATTAAAGTAACCAAGCATGTTGCGCGTAATTTTAACGATAGTGCAGGTGTTCTCCTCCTTGGCCATCATTGGCCTCGTGCTGCTTCAACGCGGCAAGGGCGCTGAGGCTGGGGCGGGCTTCGGCGCGGGCTCATCCGGCACGGTTTTCGGTGCGCGCGGTTCGAGCACCGCGCTGTCGCGTGCGACGGCGATTTTCGCCGCGATCTTCATGCTCAACAGCCTGCTGCTGACGTACATGGGTACGCACTCGGGTGCGGCGCAGACAAAATCCATTCTTGATGTCGCGGGGGAGAAGACCTCCGGCGCCAACAAGCCCGGGCTGACGCCGGCTCCGGGTGGTGCTCCGCAGACCTCCGGTCCTGCGAGCACGACCGGGTCGGGTCCGACTGCTCCGACGCCAGCGCCAACGACGGCTGCTCCCGTTCCGGCCACGCCGGCTCCGACGGCTCCGACTTCTGCTCCGACGACGCAGCCTGCTCCCGCGGCGCCCGCAAACGGCACAGCGCCGAAGTGAGCGTGTTTCGTTTGCGGAAAGATTAAGTTTTTTTTCGACTGATGCCGCTGTGGTGGAATTGGTAGACACACCAGCTTGAGGTGCTGACGCGTAACAGCGTGCCGGTTCGAATCCGGCCAGCGGCACCAATGACAACAACGAGGGGGCAGATCGAAATTTCGATCTGCCCCTTTGCTTGCGTGCGTGCGATACTTGGTGGCTGTCTAAGGGCGCCTGACAGATGTTATCGAACTACCTGCCGATTCTGATCTTTCTCGTGGTCGCCACGGGGTTGGCGACGTTGCTGCTCGTGTTGGGCAGCGGCTTGGGCCGACTCTCCGCACGCGAGCGTAATGACCCCGCGAAGCTTTCACCGTACGAGTGCGGTTTCGAAGCTTTCGAGGACAGTCGCATGAAATTCGACGTGCGTTACTACCTCGTCGCCATTCTCTTCATTGTGTTCGATCTCGAGATCGCCTTCCTGTTTCCCTGGGCGGTGGCCCTCGGCAAGCTCGGACTGTTCGGTCTCGGGGCGATGGCTATCTTCCTCGGCATTCTCGTCGTGGGCTTTATCTACGAGTGGAAGAAAGGAGCACTCGAGTGGGATTAGAGGAAAGAGGGGTCGCTCCGACCAAGTCGGCGGACGCTGCGGAAACTTTCGCGCAGCGAGGCTTCGTCACGACGCAGATCGACGGGCTCATGAACTGGGCACGTACCGGGTCGCTGTGGCCGATGACCTTCGGTCTGGCCTGTTGCGCTGTGGAAATGATGCACGCCGGTGCGTCACGTTATGACCTCGACCGTTTCGGAGTCGTGTTCCGACCGAGCCCCCGGCAGTCGGACGTCATGATCGTCGCTGGCACGCTGGTGAACAAAATGGCTCCGGCGCTGCGTAAGGTGTACGACCAGATGGCGGAGCCGCGTTGGGTGATCTCGATGGGCTCTTGCGCGAACGGCGGTGGCTACTACCACTACTCCTATGCGGTGGTGCGCGGATGCGATCGCGTCGTGCCCGTCGATATATATGTCCCTGGCTGTCCGCCCACGGCGGAAGCGCTCGTCTACGGCATCATTCAGCTGCAGAAAAAGATCGAGCGCACCAGCACGATTGCGAGGTAAGGCACCGTGACCTTGAAAGAGCAGGTAGAGGCCCTGGCGCTCAAAGTTGACGCGCAGCTGAAAGATCTGGTGCGCCGCTTGCCGTCGCCGGCAGAAGAGGTGGCGTACGAATGCGACGCTGCCAATCTGCTGTCGGTATGCCGCACGCTGCGGGATGCGCCAGATTTGAAGTTTGAAATGTTGATGGACGTCGCCGGCGTGGACTATCTCCACTACGGCCGCGACGAGTGGCAAACCTCGAGTGCAACCCGCTCGGGGTTCAGCCGCGGACGTGTCGCCCGTAACACTGCCCCGGATCCGGGCATGCCGGGTCGTTTCGCGGTCACCTACCAGCTTCTGTCGATTACCAACAATCAACGGCTGAGGCTGCAGGTCAAGGCACCCGATACGCAGGAGCCGGTCGTCGACTCTGTGGTGGATGTCTGGGCGAGCGCGAATTGGTTCGAGCGCGAGGCGTTCGACCTGTTTGGGATTCTGTTCCGCGGCCATCCGGATCTGCGCCGCATCCTGACCGACTACGGCTTCATCGGACATCCGTTCCGCAAGGACTTCCCGCTGATCGGTAACGTGGAAGTGAAATACGACACCGAAAAGAAGCGGGTCGTTTACCAGCCTGTCAGCATCGTCCCGCGCGTGCTCGTGCCGAAGGTGATTCGTCACGATCATCGCTACGAGCCGGCACTCCAACAAGCGCAGTTACCACGCTGATGTCCACTAGCAATACTGACGCCACGCGCCTGAGCCCGGTTCTCTCTGAGATCCGCAACTACACCATGAACTTCGGTCCGCAGCACCCCGCGGCCCATGGTGTGTTGCGCCTCGTGCTCGAAATGGACGGCGAAGTCATTCAGAAGGCGGACCCGCACATCGGTCTGCTCCACCGCGCCACCGAGAAGCTGGCCGAGTCGAAGCCGTTCAACCAGTCGATCGGCTACATGGACCGTCTCGATTACGTGTCCATGATGTGCAACGAGCACGCCTACGTGCTCGCGATCGAGCAGCTCCTGGGCATCAAGCCGCCGGAGCGCGGGCAGTACATCCGCGTGATGTTCGACGAGATTACCCGCGTGCTGAATCACCTGATGTGGCTCGGCGCGCACGGCCTCGACATTGGCGCGATGACTGTCTTCCTCCTGGCGTTCAAGGAGCGCGAGGAGCTGATGGACCTGTACGAAGCAGTGTCCGGCACCCGCATGCATGCGACGTACTACCGCCCGGGCGGTGTGTATCGCGATCTGCCCGACACCATGCCGAAGTATCAGGTGTCGAAGTGGCGCTCGCAGAAGGAAGTGGAGCGGTTGAACGAGGCGCGTTCGGGCTCCATGCTCGACTTCATCCGTGCTTTCACGGATCGCTTCCCCGCCGCGATCGACGATTACGAGACGCTGCTGACCGACAACCGCATCTGGAAGCAGCGCACGGTGAATATCGGCGTGGTTTCGCCGGAGCGTGCGATGCAACTCGGCTTCTCCGGTCCCATGTTGCGTGGCTCGGGTATCGCCTGGGACTTGCGCAAGAAGCAGCCGTACGAGGTGTACGACCGGATGGATTTTGACATCCCGGTCGGAGCGAACGGCGACTGTTATGACCGCTATCTGGTTCGCATGGAGGAAATGCGGCAGTCCAACCGCATCATCCGCCAGTGCGTCGACTGGCTGGCGAAGAACCCCGGTCCGGTGATGATCGACGACCGCAAGGTGCGTCCGCCGAGCCGCGAGCGGATGAAGGAAGACATGGAGTCCCTCATCCACCACTTCAAGTTCTTCACCGAAGGTTACGAAGTGCCCGAGGGCGAGACTTACGCCGCCATTGAGGCACCGAAGGGCGAGTTCGGCATCTATCTCATCTCGGACGGCGCCAACAAGCCGTACCGCCTGAAATGTCGCGCTCCCGGCTTCCCGCATCTGGCGGCGCTGGAGGAGATGAGCAAGGGACACATGCTGGCGGATGTCGTAGCTGTGATCGGTACGCAAGACATCGTGTTCGGGGAGATCGATCGTTGAGCACAGGACCGTTGAGCACAGAAACACACTCCTCAGCCGACGCCAAAGTCGGCACAGACACCAGCAAGCTGAAGTTGCTGTCCGAGCACACCCGCAAGGAAATCGACCATTGGGTCGCTAAGTTTCCCCCGGGGCGGCAACGTTCGGCCTGCATCGCCGCGCTGCGCGCGACGCAGGAGCAGAACAACGGCTTTCTGACCGCGGAGCTGATGGATGCAGTGGCGGAGTACCTCAAGCTGCCGCCCATCCAGGTGTATGAGGTCGCCGCGTTCTACTCCATGTTCGAGACGCATCCCTGCGGCCGCCACCATGTGAGCATCTGCACCAACATCTCCTGCATGTTGAATGGGGGTGAGGAGTTGGTGGCGCACGCTGAGAAGAAGCTCGGCATCAAGCTGAATGAGAGCACTCCGGACGGACGCATCTTCCTCAAGCGCGAGGAGGAGTGCCTGGCCGCCTGTACGGGCGCGCCCATGGCGATGGTGGACCACGTTTTCCACGAGTGGCTCACGCCTGAGAAGCTGGACAAAATTCTGGACGACCTGAAGTAACACCATGGGCGCCTACGACGACAAGATGAACCTGGTGCTGTTCGAGTCCATGAAGCTCGACAAGCCCTGGACCCTCGAGACCTATCGCAAAATCGGTGGTTACGAGGTGTGGGAAAAGATCCTGAGCGAGAAGCCGACCCGCGAATCCATTATCGACGGGCTCAAGGCGTCCGGCCTGCGTGGCCGCGGCGGCGCCGGCTTCCCCACGGGCACGAAGTGGAGCTTCATGCCGCGCAACTCGCCGGTGCAGAAGTACCTGGTGTGCAACTCGGACGAGAGCGAGCCCGGCACCTGCCACGATCGTGACATCCTGCGCTACAACCCCCATGCGCTGATCGAAGGTCTGGCGATCGGTGGCTTCGCTACCAACTCGACGGTGGCGTACAACTACATCCGCGGCGAGTTCCTGGGTGAGCCCGTGCCGCGTTTTGAAGCCGCGCTTCAAGAAGCGTATGACGCGGGCCTGCTCGGAAAGAACATCAAGGGCACTGGCCTCGACTTCGACATCCACACATTCGTCGGCGCTGGCGCTTACATCTGCGGCGAAGAGACGGCATTGCTCGATTCACTCGAAGGCAAGCCGGGCAAGCCGCGTTTCAAGCCGCCGTTCCCGGCCAACTTCGGCCTGTACGGCGCCCCAACGACGATCAACAACACGCAGAGCTTCGCCTCGGTCCCGACCATCCTCCGTAAAGGTCCGACCTGGTTCGCGGGCCTCGGCCCGGCCAACTCCGGCGGCACGGTGATCTTCTCGGTCTCCGGACACGTGGAAAAGGGCGGCAACTTCGAGTTGCCGATGGGCGTGCCGTTCAAGGACCTGTTGGAGTATGCCGGTGGCGTCAAAGGCGGCCGCAAGCTGAAGGCCGTGATCCCGGGCGGCTCGTCCGTTCCGGTGGTTCCCGGCGACGTCATGATCAAGCTCAACATGGATTACGACTCGCTGAAGGCAGCCGGCTCCGCAATCGGCTCCGCGGCGATCATTGTGATGGATGAGACCACCTGCATGGTGCGGGTGCTCGAGCGCATCTCGCGGTTCTACATGTCCGAGTCATGTGGCCAGTGCACGCCGTGCCGAGAGGGCACCGGCTGGATGAACCGCCTGCTGAAGCGCATGTTGGCTGGCCAGGCGCGGCGCGAAGAGCTCGGCCTGCTGTTGGATGTGGCCAATCGCATCGAAGGCCACACGATCTGCGCGTTGGGCGATGCTGCCGCGTGGCCCGTGCAGAGCTTCCTGAAGCATTACAAGCATGAGTTCGAATACATGATCGATCACGGCGGCCGCAGCATGGTGACCGATCAGTTGGGAGCGAAGGCGGCATGACGGAAGAATTCGTCAACATCGAGGTCGACGGGGTCCCCGTCAAGGCGCAAAAGGGCGAGATGATCATTCGCGCCACGGACCGCCATGGCGCCTACGTGCCTCGTTTCTGCTATCACGAGAAGCTCTCGATCGCGGCCAACTGCCGCATGTGCCTGGTCGAAGTGGAGAAGGCACCGAAGCCGTTGCCGGCCTGCGCTACGCCGGTCGCCGAGGGCATGAAGATCTTCACCAAGTCGCCGCGCGCCATCGGAGCGCAGCGCGCGACTATGGAATTCCTGCTCATCAATCATCCGCTCGATTGCCCGATCTGCGATCAGGGTGGCGAGTGCGAGCTGCAGGACCTCGCGGTGGGCTTCGGTCGCGACATTTCGCGCTTCCAAGAGCGCAAGCGCGTCGTGGCGGACGAGAATCTCGGGCCGCTGATTGCGACCGACATGACCCGCTGCATCCAGTGCACGCGCTGCGTCCGTTTTACGGAAGAGATCGCCGGCATCCAGGAGCTGGGGATGATCGGCCGCGGCGAGAACATGAAGGTGCGCACCTACATCGAGACCACGGTGCACCACGAAATGTCGGGCAACGTGATCGACCTGTGCCCGGTTGGAGCGCTCGTTTCGAAGCCGTATCGCTTTAGTGCGCGCGCCTGGGAAATGATTTCGCACCCGTTGGTTTCTCCGCACGATGGTGTGGGAACCAACGTCTACGCGCACGTGCTGCGCGGGAAGTTGATGCGCGTTGTGCCGCGTGAGAACGAGGCGATCAACGAGGTCTGGATCGCCGATCGCGACCGTTTCAGTTACGAAGGCGTCTACAGCGGCGACCGGTTGCGGCGTCCTCTGATCCGCAAGGGCGAGGAGTGGGTGGAGACCGATTGGGAAACCGCCCTCGGCAAGACCGCTGAAGGCTTGCAGCCGCGTGCCGCCGGACTCGGTGTATTGGCGAGCCCGTCTAGCACCCTCGAGGAGCTTTATCTGGCGGCGCGCATCGCGCGCGGCCTGGGCTCGGGCAACATCGACCATCGCCTGCGTCAACGCGACGTTCGCGATCAGAACGCCGATCCGGCATACCCGAGTCTCGGCATGAGCATCGCCTCGATCGACACGCTGAGCTCCCTGTTGATTGTGGGATCCAACTTGCGCCGCGAGGTGCCGGTCCTGGCCCACCGTGTCCGCAAAGCGGCGCGCAAGGGAACGAAGGTCGCGATGCTCAATCCGGCTCGGTTTGACTACAAGTTCCCGGTCGCTGCGTATGTGTCGTCGGCCCCCATGCAGGAAGTGGCGGATCTGGCCGCCATTGTCGCTGTGGCCGCGGAGAGCGCGGGCAAGGCAGTTCCTGCGCATGTGGCAAACATAGTCCGGGACGCGCAGGTTGGGGATTCACATCGCACGGTCGCTGCTGCTCTCGCCACCGGCGAGCAGCGAGCGATCTGGCTCGGCGCCCTGGCCACTCGTCATCCGGCATTTGCCGATCTGCGCGCGTTGGCTTCCGCGCTTGCGGAGATCACCGGCGCAGCGCTTGGCGTGCTTGCCGAGGGTGGCAACGCGGCGGGTGCCTATCTGGCAGGTGCGGTTCCGCATCGTGAGGCGGCTGGTAAGGCCGCTGCGAAGACTGGCCTGTCGGCGGTCGAGATGATGCATCAGCCGCTCAAGGCCTATCTGTTGTTTGGCGGTGTCGAGCCTTGGGCTGACACGCTTGATCCAGAGAGCACACGTGCGCTTTCCAAGGCGGAGTTCGTCGTCGCCATGACGCCGTTCGTTTCCGACCAGCTGAAGAAAGTGGCGCATGTGATTCTGCCGATCGGCACGTTCGCCGAGACTTCCGGCACCTACGTCAACATGGAAGGACTGTGGCAGAGTCAGGCCGGCGCCGCGCTGCCGGTCGGCGAGGCACGGCCCGGTTGGAAGGTGCTGCGCGTTCTGGGCAACCTCCTGAATCTCGCCGGATTCGAATATCAGTCCTCTGAGGAGGTGCGCGAGGAGTTGCGCAAAGAGTGCAATCTCTCGGGCGCTGATTCGCCGCTGGTTGATATTCCGGTACCGGCTGCCAGCTACAAGGGCAGTCACCAGGTAACAGGCCGGGCGGCGGCGAATGGGGCAGGGGAGTCATTGCTCGATCTGCCGATGTACCAGATCGATGCTCTGGTGCGTCGCGCGCCGTCACTGCAGAAGACTCGCGAAGGCCGCACGCCGGCGACAACATACTGAGAGAAGACCCAGTGTTGGAAACCCTTTCAAACGCATGGTTGTCGCTGCCCGACTACGGCCGGGCCACGGTCTGGATTCTGGTCATCACCGTGGTGCTGATTCTGTCGGTCGCCTTTCTCACCCTGATCGAGCGCAAGGTCATCGGCTGGATGCAGCTGCGCCGCGGTCCGAATCGAGTGGCCTTCTTCGGGTTTTTCCCGGGCCTGGCACAGCCGTTCACGGACGTGTTCAAGCTGCTGCTCAAGGAAGTGGTGATCCCGACGAAGGCGAACAAATTTCTGTTCCACCTTGCGCCGATGATCGCCCTGATTCCGGCGTTCGCCGCCTGGGCGGTGATCCCACTGTCGCCTGAGGTTGTTGTCTCGCAGGCCGATGCCGGACTGTTGTATCTGCTGTCGCTGAGCTCGATGGGCGTCTACGGCGTCATCATCGCCGGTTGGGCGACCAACTCGAAGTACGCCTTTCTCGGCGCCATGCGGTCGGCCGCCCAGATGGTCGCGTATGAGATCGCGATGGGCTTTGCGCTCGTCGGTGTGCTCATGGCTACGCGGAGCATGAATCTGGGCAAGATCATTGAGATCCAGTCTGGCGGCCCGCTGTCGTGGAACTGGTTCTGGCTGTTTCCGCTCTTCATTGTCTACTTCATCTCCGGTGTCGCCGAAACCAATCGCGCGCCGTTTGACGTGGCCGAGGGCGAGTCGGAAATCGTCGCGGGCTTCCACGTCGAGTACTCCGGCATCGCGTTCGCGCTGTTCTTTCTGGCCGAATACGCCAACATGATCCTGATCGCGGCACTGACCGCCGTGTTTTTCTTTGGTGGCTGGCTATCCCCGTTCCAGGGTTATGGGTTCGCCGACGGCACTTTCCTGGCTGCGCCGAGCTTCTTGTGGCTGGGCATCAAGATGAGCGCGTTCCTGTTTCTGTTCCTGTGGTTCCGGGCCACGTTCCCACGCTATCGCTATGACCAGATCATGCGACTGGGTTGGAAGGCGCTCATTCCGGTGACGATTGTGTGGATTGGGGTGGAGATGGTGCTTTCGGCGTACCACATCGGCCCCTGGTCGCACTGACGAGGCGAGGCAATGGCTAATAGTTTGCTCAAAACGTTCTTGCTCAGCGAGTTGCTCAAGGGCATGGGCGTGACCGCGCGCACCTTCTTCACGCGCAAGTACACTCTCAACTATCCGGAAGAGAAGACCCCGCAGTCGCCCCGTTTCCGTGGCTTGCACGCGCAGCGTCGCTATGCGAACGGAGAAGAGCGTTGCATCGCTTGCAAGCTCTGCGAGGCGGTATGTCCTGCGGTGTGCATCACGATCGACTCGGATGTGGCGCCGGACGGCACGCGTCGCACGACGCGCTACGACATCGATCTGTTCAAGTGCATCTACTGCGGCTTCTGCGAAGAAGCCTGCCCGGTGGATGCGATCGTGCTCACTCGCATTCACGAGTACCACATGGAGCATCGGGGCGAGAACATCATGAGCAAGGACAAGTTGCTTGCGGTGGGTGAGCGTTACGAGGCCATGATCGCGGCTGATAAGGCTGCGGATGCGCCGTACCGATAAGAAAGAGAATCGTATGACATACGCGAAGAGGCCTTTCCGAACGGCGCGCAGCGCCGCTACATCTACGGGGTCGCTTCGACCCCGAGAGAAGGTGGCCGGAGGCCTGATCAAGTGCTCGTAGAAATACTGTTTTACGTCTTCGGGACCATCCTGGTTGCCGCGGCGCTCGGCGTGATCGTGTCACGCAACCCGGTGTATTCGGCGCTGTCGCTGGTTCTGTGCTTCGTGACCTCCGCTGCGATCTGGTTGCTCATTGAAGCGGAATTCCTCGCCATCGTGCTCGTCTTGGTGTACGTGGGCGCGGTCATGGTGCTGTTCTTGTTCGTCGTGATGATGTTGGACATCAACCTCGACGAGCTGCGGGCCGGTTTTACGCGTTTCGCGTGGCTCGGCTGGCTTACCGCGATCGCGGTCATTGTCGAAATCGCTGGTGTCGTGTGGGCGCGTGGCGGACTTGGCGTCGACGCCAATCATGGTGGCCAGCCTCTCCCGGCGGACTACAGCAACACGCTCGAGCTGGGACAGATTTTGTACACGAAGTACGTTTATCCGTTCGAGCTCGCCGCGGTGCTGCTGCTGGTGGCGATCGTCGCGGCTATCGCGCTCACCATGCGCAGCCGGGCGGGACATAAGGTGCAGGACATCTCCAAGCAGGTCTCGGTACGGGCTTCGGACCGTCTCCGTATCGTGAAGATGGATGCGGAGAAGCGCTCATGATCACGCTGGCGCAGTTGCTGACCCTCTCCGGGATTTTATTCTCGCTGTCGGTGGCCGGCATTTTCCTGAATCGTAAGAACGTCATCCTGCTGCTGATGTGCGTCGAGCTGCTGCTGCTGGCGGCGAACTTCAACTTCATCGCCTTCTCGCGTTACCTGGGCGACCTCCACGGGCAGGTGTTCGTGTTCTTCGTGCTCACGGTGGCCGCTGCCGAATCCGCGATCGGATTGGCGATTCTCGTGGTGCTGTTCCGCGAACGGCGCAGTATCAACGTCGAAGACCTGAATACCCTGCGGGGCTGAAGCGAACATGAATCCGACCCTGCTGGTTCTCATCCCTATGTTGCCGCTGATCGCCGCCTTCGTGGCAGGCGTGTTCGGCAAGGTTGTCGGGCGCGCCGGCGCGCACACGATCACCATCGCCGGTGTGGCGATCTCCTGCATCCTGTCGATCTACGTGCTCAAGCAGATCGTGTGGGATGGAGTTCCGACCTACAACGCCCCCGTTTACACCTGGCTGATCAGTGACGGGATGAAGATGGACGTGGGCTTCCTCGTCGATCGCCTGACGGCGTTGATGATGGTGGTAGTCACGTTCGTGTCGCTCTGCGTGCACGTCTACACGATCGGCTACATGTCCGACGACCCGGGCTACCAGCGCTTCTTCGCCTACATCTCGTTGTTCACCTTCTCGATGCTCATGCTCGTGATGTCGAACAACTTCATGCAGCTGTTCTTCGGCTGGGAAGCGGTAGGTATGGTGTCGTACCTGCTCATCGGCTTCTGGTACACCCGCCCGAGCGCGATTTTCGCGAACATGAAGGCATTCCTGGTCAACCGTGTCGGTGACTTCGGGTTCGTCCTCGGTATCGCGGGCATCGCGTACTTCACTCACTCGATGAGCTACGTCGATGCGTTCGCCGCGGCACCGAAGATCGCACACGCGGTAATTCCGATGTCGGCGAACTCGGGTGTCGATGCGATGACTCTCATCTGCATCTGCCTGTTCATCGGTGCGATGGGTAAGTCCGCGCAGGTGCCCCTGCATGTGTGGCTGCCGGACTCGATGGAAGGCCCGACCCCGATCTCCGCGCTCATCCACGCGGCGACCATGGTGACCGCAGGTATCTTCATGGTGGCGCGCATGTCGCCGCTGTTCGAGCATTCGGAAGCCGCGTTGTCCTTCGTGCTCGTGATCGGCGCCACGACGGCGTTCTTCATGGGACTGCTTGGTGTCGTCAACAACGACATCAAGCGCGTCATTGCGTACTCGACACTCTCTCAGCTCGGCTACATGACGGTAGCGCTGGGCGTGTCGGCTTACAGCGCGGGTATCTTCCACCTGATGACGCACGCCTTCTTCAAGGCGCTGCTGTTCCTTGCCGCGGGCTCCGTGATCATCGGCATGCACCACGAGCAGGACATGCGGAAGATGGGCGGGCTGGCGAAGTACATGCCCATTACCGCAATCACGAGTTGGATCGGGACGCTGGCGCTCGTCGGTACGCCGTTCTTCGCGGGCTTCTATTCAAAGGACGCCATCATCGAAGCGGTGGGCGAGTCGCACCGTTGGGGCGCGACCTACGCGTACTGGTGCGTTATGGCTGGCGTGTTCGTGACGTCGCTGTATTCATTCCGGTTGCTCTTCATGACGTTCCACGGTCCGGAGCGGTTCCGGCACGTCCATGGCCATGCTCACGGCGATGCGACGGTGGGTCATGAAGAGGAGCAGGAGCAGCCGAGTGCAAAGGGTGCTCATCCGGGCGATGTGTCCGGGGCGCACGGCGCGCACGGGGCGGCTGCTCATGCGTCGGTCTCGCATGCCACCGCGTTGCATGGGACGCACGATGCCGGCCACGACGACCATGGTCACGGCGCTCACGAGCCGCACGAGAGCCCGGCCGTCGTCACTCTCCCGCTGATCGCGCTCGCGATACCGTCAGTGTTGATTGGCTTCCTGACGGTGAACTCGGTCCTGTTCGGCAACTATTTTGGCGATGCCATCCAGGTGCTCGAGAAGAACAACGTCATTGGCGAGATCGGCAAAGAGTTCCAGGGACCGGTGGGATTTGCGCTCAAGGGTTTCGTCTCGCTGCCGTTCGGGCTCTTGTTGGCCGGCGCCTTCTGCGCCTGGCTGTTCTTCCTGAAGAAGCCGTCGCTGGCCAACTCGGCTGCGCGCTCGTTCGGCTGGCTGCGCGAGATCCTGGTGCAGAAGTACTACTTCGACTGGTTCAACCAGACGGTCATCGCCGGCCTGACGCGGGGGATCGGTTTCGGTCTGTGGAAGGTCGGTGATCAGGGTCTGATTGACGGTGCGTTGGTCAACGGCTCGGCGCACACGGTGAATTGGTTCGGCGGCGTCATCCGGCGCCTGCAGAACGGATACCTTTACGCATACGCGTTCTGGATGGTGATCGGCCTGGCGGTGTTGCTGGGCTGGTTCCTCGAGCATAGCTAAGACAAGCAGCGGTCAAAAACAATGCACGGTCTTTTATCGGTTCTGATCTGGCTGCCTATCGTCGCGGGCGTGGTGGTATTGGTCCTGGGTGAGCGCAACATTGCGGCGGGGCGCTGGATCTCGCTCCTTGCGACGATCGCTACGTTGCTTCTGTCGCTACCCCTGATCGCGAACTTCAATACCACCACCGCCGATTTCCAATTCGTAGAGAAATTAGATTGGATTCCGCGCTTCCACGCTTTCTACGCGCTGGGCATGGACGGGATCTCGCTGCCGTTGGTGGTGCTGACGGCGTTCATCACCATCTTCGTGGTGATTGCGGCGTGGAGTGTTATCGAGACGCGCGCTGCGCAGTACTACGCCGCCTTCCTCATCATGGAAGGACTGATGATCGGCGTGTTCTCGGCGACGGATGCGCTGCTGTTCTACTTCTTCTGGGAAGCGATGCTGATTCCGATGTTCCTCATCATCGGCATCTGGGGTGGACCACGGCGTGTCTACGCCACCCTCAAGTTTTTCCTGTACACATTCCTGGGTTCCGTCTTCATGCTGGCGGCGCTCATCTACATGTATGTGAAGGCGGGCGACTACTCGATCGCGAGCTTCCAGACATTGCCACTGACTTTGGTTGAGCAGCGCTGGATCTTCGTGGCGTTCTTGATGGCCTTCGCCGTGAAGGTGCCCATGTGGCCGGTTCACACGTGGTTGCCGGATGCGCACGTCGAAGCGCCCACGGGCGGCTCCGTGATTCTGGCGGCCATCATGTTGAAGATGGGCGGTTACGGCTTCCTGCGCTTCAGTTTGCCGATCGCGCCCGATGCGAGCCGTGAGCTCGACATGCTGCTCATCTCGTTGTCTCTGATCGCCGTGGTGTACATCGGTTTCGTGGCGATCGTGCAGCAGGACATGAAGAAGCTCATTGCGTACTCCTCGATCGCGCACATGGGTTTTGTGACGTTGGGCGCCTTCCTCGTTTACGACATCGTTCGCGCTACCGGCAGCGTGCAGGGCGCTGGAATGGGAATGGACGGAGCGATGGTGCAGATGGTGTCGCACGGTCTCATCTCCGGTGCGATGTTTCTTTGCGTTGGTGTCTTGTACGACCGCATGCACACGCGACAGATCGCGGACTACGGCGGTGTGATCAACACCATGCCGATCTTCGCGGCGTTCATGGTGCTGTTTGGGTTAGCCAACAGCGGATTGCCCGGCACATCCGGGTTCGTCGGTGAGTTCCTCGTGATCATCGCGGCGTTCAAGGCGAGCTTCTGGTATTCGTTCCTCGCCGCCGTGACTCTGGTGCTCGGCGCCACTTACACGTTGTGGCTGGTGAAGCGCGTGGTGTACGGACCCGTTGCCAACGACCGGGTCGCTGCCTTGCAGGACCTGAATGGTCGTGAGTTCCTGGTCCTGTCCGCGCTGGCCATTGCGGTGCTGCTGGTCGGTATCTGGCCGGCTCCGCTGCTGAAGATCATGCAGCCGACCATTCATCACCTGGTCGACCAGGCCATTGCCACGAAGATTCCCCTTTGAGCTCCATGCCCATGACCGACACCATCATGACCTGGTCCAGCATTCAGACCGCCATCGCGGAGGTGTACCTCGTCGCGGCGATCTGCGTGATCCTGCTCGTGGATGTGTTCGCTGGCGAGAAGCGGCCCGGGCTGACTTCGACTCTGTCACTGATCGCGCTGGTGGTCGGTGCGGCGCTCACAGCGCACTTCGGCTACGTTTCACATCACACCGTGCTGTTTGACGGGATGTACGTCGCCGACGACTTGGGGTATGTGCTGAAGCTGATCGGGTTTCTGGTCGTAGCGGTCGTTCTGTTGTATTCCCGCGCGTATCTCGAGAATCGAAAGCTCATGCGCGGCGAGTATTACGTGCTGTCGATGACGGCGCTGCTGGGCATTTTCGTGCTCATTGCCGCGAACAGCCTGCTTACGGTGTACATCGGTGTCGAGCTGCTGGCGCTGTCGGTTTACGCCATGGTGGCTTTTGACCGCGATTCGGGCGTTGCCGCCGAGTCCGCGATCAAATACTTCGTGCTCGGCGCGATTGCTTCGGGCGCCTTGCTCTACGGCATGTCGCTCATCTACGGCCTCACCGGCACGCTGAATCTCGAAGAGATCGCGGTGAAGCTGCATTCGCCTTCGAGCCTCGGTGTCACTCTCGGATTGGTGTTCATTGTGGTGGCCGTGGCTTTCAAGCTGGGAGCCGTGCCGTTCCACATGTGGTTGCCGGACGTGTACCAGGGCTCCCCGACCTGCGTGACGTTGTTCATCAGCACGGCGCCTAAGATTGCCTACTTCGCCCTGACGTTGCGCTTGTTGGCGCATGGGCTCGGCGGCACTGAAGCCGAGTGGACGCAAATGCTGAGCGTGCTCGCGATCCTGAGCCTGATAGTGGGCAACACGGTCGCGCTCGTGCAGACGAACATCAAGCGCATGCTGGCTTACTCCACGATCTCGAACGTTGGCTTCATCGTGCTCGGGTTCGTCGCCGGTACGCCGAGTGGATATACTGCCGCTCTGTACTACACGCTGGTTTATGTGTTGGTCGTGCTCGGCTCGTTCGGCGTCATCCTGCTCGTGAGCCGCGCCGGCTATGAAGCGGACAAGCTCGACGATTACAAGGGCCTCTACCAGCGCGACCCGCTGTTGGCGTTGGTCATGATGATGCTCATGTTCTCGACGGCAGGCGTGCCGCCATTCGTGGGTTTCTGGGCGAAGCTGCGTGTGTTCCAGGCTCTCTGGGAGACGCAGCATTTCTGGCTCGTCGTGATCGCCGCAGCGATGTCGGTGGTGGGTGCGTTCTACTACCTGCGCGTCATCAAGCTGATGTACTTCGACGCGCCGACAGGCGATGCGCCGGCGACGGTGCGTTCGGGCGGCGTGCGGCTCGTGCTGGCACTCAACGCCGCTGCGGTCCTGATCCTCGGCCTACTGCCGAGCGGGCTGTTGGATTTGTGCTCGCGTCTGATTCACTGACGCGGCGAGATATCCGGCGACTCGTCATCCGTTAGCGCTGACGGGTCGTGGAGCTCCGGCAACACCCAAAACCGGTAAGGGAAGTGCAGAGACTTCAGCCCAAGAAAGGCCAATGACCCCTTCATCTCCGGCTTGATCTTCAGGTCCGCGCACGCGGCAAGGATTTCCGCGTCGCTGGAGTGGGCAATCTCCTCGCTCAAGATCTCCAGCAGGCGCTCCAGCCGTACGTGGGGTGGCAGCTTCTTCATTTGAAATTCGATCCGACGCCGACGCGCAGCACAGCCCGCCGCATGCGCTTGCGTCCAGAGTCATATTCCGTGTTGGACAGGCCATACTTGGCCCGGATCTCTTCGGCTGACAGGCCGTCCCCTAAGCCCGTCATGATGTGGGTGACGATGGGGTCGTCCGCAAAAAGCTCACCAATCGCTTCCAGCTCCTGCTGAGCCAGTACGACCCGCTCCGGGTCTGGAGCCGGGTCGCGCATTTCCGTCTCGTGCAGCGATACAGCAGTTTCCATGACCGCTTTGCGGCGCCAGTGCTCCGCCCGGATGCTTCGCATCACTCCGGTCATGAAGACGTCGATGGGAACGTTAGCGGGGCAGTGCCTGGTGCCGTTCAACACACGGGCGAAAGCTTCCTGGAGCAGGTCCCACCAGTAAATCTCTGGGGAGAGGCCTCGTGCCAGGAATCGGGCGGCGGCTTTGAGTCGCAATAGATTCATGTCGTTCACGAGCTGGGCGTCCACCGCCCGTTGCAAGGGTGTCTTCCCTGAGGAATCGAACATCGGCGGCGGCTTTCGATCTCGCATGCGCTCGCGCCATCTCCATTACACAAGACAGGCCAGTACGGAAGATAGGCGCACGGGGCGGGGGTGCGCGGACAGGCGTGGAAAAATTCTCTTGGCCTGTCCGGGAGCGCCAGGGCGCTGCGCCTATTTCTCTCGTCAGTTCGAGCCGCGTTCGCCCTAGACGCTGTGTCATCAGGAGTCAGTCTATGCTTGAGTCTGTCGACAAAGAAACGGAGCTCGCCATCGTTCGGCGCGCCTTTGCGATGAACCTTCTGGCGCAGGTGGGAGTGAGCGATCCGCGCATTATGGCGGCATACGCCGCGGTTCCGCGTGAGCACTACGTGGGGCCAGGTCCGTGGTCCGCATTTCGGGGTATGGGTTCGTACCTTCCCACACCGAGCGACGATCCCGTCTATCTCTATTGGGACCGGCTCGTGGCACTTATCTCGGAGCGCGGCATCAACAACGGGCAGCCATCGTTGCATGTGGCTCTTATGGATAATGCCAACATTGCGGCCGGTGAGCACGTCGTACATCTCGGCGCCGGCACCGGGTATTACACCGCGATTCTCGCGCATATCGTCGGCCCGGCTGGCCGCGTGACGGCCATCGAGCTCGATCCTGACCTTGCGGCGCGGGCCAGTGCAAATTTGTCAGGTGTCGCGAACGCTCGTGTTATTTCGGGTGATGCCTTCACCACTTCCTTCGAGCCGGCCGATGTTATTTACCTCAATGCCTCAGTGTCGAGAATATCCGTCAGCTGGCTCGACGGCTTGCGCGATGGCGGCCGGTTGATTTTGCCGATGAGCACCCGCGCGGGCTTCCGGGGCATCGGGTCGGGACCCATGGACATGGCGTGGTGGGTCAAGTTCTCAACTCAACATGTGATTTTTCGAGTCGAGCTGCATGGCGATGAGTTCCATGTCAGTCAAGGCGTCATGGGAGCGTTCATTTCCGCGGAAGGGCCTGAGGACTTGGCGGCGGAGCGGGCGTTGGCCGAGGCGTTGGAAAGAGGCGAGGCCAGGAAAGTCACACGCCTTTATCGCCATCAGGAGGTGCCGGACGAGCAGTGCTGGCTGCGAGGCGAGGGGTGGTGTTTGGCGTACGCATGAGTCTGCATCCATGCGCGGCACCCAGGCTCCGCCCCCTCAGGGGACGGAGCCTAAGCCCTCGACCTAGTCGCGAACCCAATGACCGGGTTCGTATCGATAACGGTGTTCATGTGGCGTCCACCGGTCGGCTTCCCAATGCCAGCCGCGGCGCTCTCGTATCCAGTGTCCGTCGACCCAGACGTGGTGGTGGCCACGATAGGCCCAGTATCCGGGAGCCCAGACGAAGCCAGGGCGGGCGGGTGGCACGACGACGACTCTGGGTGCTGGCGGGGCAATTTCGATATCGATCGCCGCCGCATGAGCCAGGGAGACGGCCGCTAGGGGCGAGTTTCAGCCGCTGTAAGGTCAACGCTCCAGCGGCCTGATAGATCCAGCCAAGCCGCTGCTTTCGGTCAGCTATGTACCGACCGCTATTCCCATAAACGTTGCAGGAGGAACGAGGTTAACCGGCTACCGGGTTCAGGGTCTCAGCTGGTGGGCGCTTCGTCGCGAAAAGGACAGCTGCTGCCGAGATCATGCAAAGAACACCGGCGATCATGAAGGCATGGTCGTAGCTGCCTTCACTAGTACGAATGAAGCCGGCTACAGAGGCGGCCAGGGCTGCACCGACTTGGTGCGAGGCCAGGATCCAGCCGAAAACCAGCCCAGCTTTCTCGGCACCGAAGGCCTGCCTTGCCAGCGCGACGGTCGGCGGAACGGTCGCGATCCAGTCGAGGCCGTAGAACACCGCGAAGAGGGACAACCCGTGACTCTCCGAGACGAATCCATAGGGAAGGTAGAGCAGGGCGAGGCCGCGGAAGCCGTAATACATCAAAAGCAGCAGTCGATTGTCGAAGCGATCCGAGAGCCAGCCTGAGCCGGTGGTGCCGATGAGATCGAAGATACCCATCATGGCCAGCAGGCCCGCCGCCTGGACTTCGGGGATGCCATGGTCCATGCAGGCGGGGATCATGTGAGTGCCGACGAGGCCGTTGGTGCTCGCGCCGCAGATGAAGAAGCTACCGGCCAGAATCCAGAATTCCCGGGTGCGGCTGGCCATCTTCAGAGCTGACAAAGCCGCCACCACGGGGTTTTCCACCGACGCCGAGGGCGGTACGGGTTCTGTATCTGGGAGTCCTAAAGGCCGTACTCCTTTGTCGGCCGGCCGGTCCCGCATGATCCAGAAAGCGATTGGAGCGATGAGCAATGCAACGGCGGAGATGACGATGACCGCCGATCGCCAGCCGTAAGTCACGACCAACTTCGCTAGCAAGGGCAGAAAAATAAGCTGCCCGGTGGCGGAGCTCGCGGTTAGAAGACCTAGTGCGAGACCGCGGTGTTGGTGAAACCAACGCTGCACGACAGTCGCGCCCATCACGATCGCAATCATTCCGGTGCCGACGCCAACAACGACACCCCACAACGCAACCAGCTCCCAGGATTGCTTCATGACAATCGTGGCAAGCGTGCCGAGACCCATCAGAAACGCCGACGCTGCCATCACTCGCCGTGGGCCGTATCGATTCACAAGACCGGCGGCGAAGGGGCCCATGAGTCCGTAGAGCACCAGATTGGTGGAGATCGCCAGGGAAATGGTCGCTCGCGACCACCCGAATTCCTTTTCGAACGGCACCATCAGAACGCCAGGTGTGGCACGGGTCGCCGCCGAAACGAGCAGCACGACGAAGGTGATCGCCAGAACAGTCCAGGCGTAATGCGCGGGCTTTTTCATGCCGAAAATTCTAGCGGCCTGCCCCTTGGCATAAAAGACAAGTAACCCACTATTTCTGCCAAGTGCGGTAAGCTTCACCCCTATGAAGACCGCGGTCCATACAAAGAAGATCGTCATGCTGTCCGTGCCCCCGGCGGAAGGGGTGGACGTCGTCGGCCCACTCGAGGCCTTTGGCATTGCAAGTCGCATGCTCAAGGAGTCCACCGGACGTTACGGTTATGAGACCGAGCTGGTGACTAACGCGGCGGATCTCGCGCTACCCACGAGCGGTGGCGTCAGGATCGTTGCGCACAAGCATTACCAGGAAGTGCGCGGTAAGGTCGATACGCTGTTGATTGCCGGCGGCTCCGGTACGCGCGGACCGCGTGATGAGGATCTCCTCGCGTGGTTGCGCAAGATGGCGAAACAGACACGCCGGGTCTGTTCGATTTGCACCGGCGCCTATTTGCTGGCGGATGCCGGTCTGTTGAAGGGCAAGCGGGCGACCACTCACTGGAAGTATGTCGACAGCTTTGCCCGCCAATATCCAGAGGTGTCCTGGGACCCGAATCCGATCTTCGTCCAGGATGGCAGCATCTATACGTCCGCCGGGATTTCCGCGGGAATGGATCTGTCTCTCGCGCTGATCGAGGAGGACTACGGCAACGCGTTGGCGCTCGATGTCGCGCGTCACATGGTGATTTTTCTGCGGCGACCGGGAAGCCAGGCGCAGTTCAGCGTCGCGCTGTCCGCGCAGGCGGCCGAGCGCAAGAGTTTTCAGGAGCTACAGGTGTGGATTGCCGAGAACCTGGGCAGGGATTTGTCTGTTGACGTCCTGGCGGCCCGAGCTGCGATGAGCCCGCGGAATTTTGCGCGGGTGTTTCGTCAGGAGTTGGGCAGCACGCCGGCGCGGTACGTGGAGCAGGTTCGGGTCGAGGCTGCCCGGACGCAGCTCGCCTCGACGGATGACGGTGTGGACCAGATCGCGAGCCGTTGCGGGTTTTCCAGCGCAGAGTTGCTGCGCCGTTGCTTTTTGCGGCATTTCAAGGTGGCGCCGAGCCTCTATCGGAAACATTTTCGCGGTTCTGTAGAGGCTGTGTCTTTGCGTTAGGTAATCAGCGCTGCAGCGGCGTTTCCGCGGAAATGCCAAGTGTTAAGTTCCTGATGGCGGTCGCTCACCAACTCGGGTAGGCAAGGAATTTAACAGTCGGCACTTTCGCGGAAACGGAGCGGTGCTAGATATGGTCGCGTAACGCGAACCACGACATTGCGCCGACCAGAATGGGCCAGCGGAAATATCTGCCGCCCGGGAAGCGTCGCACCGGGAACTGGCTGAGCAGGTCGAAGAGCCGCCGATTGCCGCCGATGGCTTCCGCCAGCGCCTTGCCGGCAAATGGCGCTACGACAATGCCCTGACCGGAAAATCCGCTGGCATTGAAGAGCCCGGGCTCGATCTCACGTACGAAAGGCAGGCGCGATGTTGTGATGGCGAGCGTCCCGCCCCAGGCGTGGTCGACGCGTGTGTCTTTGAGTTGCGGAAAGACGCGCAACAGGTGTCCCCGGACCACGCCCGTGATGTCTTTCGGAAACTTGTATGAGTAGGTCTCGCCGCCGCCAAACAGGAGCCGGTCGTCCGGGGTGATTCGGAAGTAATAGACGACGAAACGACTGTCGGAGACGGCAAGGCGGTCGCGGATGAGGCGCTCCGCGGCCTCTCGGCCGAGAGGCGCCGTAGTCAACACGAAGTTGTTGATAGGCATGACCCGCGCCTCGACCGCGGGTTGCAGGTTGCGCAGGTAGCCGTTACCGGCGAGAACCACGTTGGCTGCCTTTACATGGCCTGCTGCCGTGCTGACTTCCCAACCGTCTGAAACTCGCGAGATCCGGGTCGCCGCGCTCTGCTCGTAGAACCGCGCTCCGTGTTGGCTTGCGGCTCGCGCTATCCCTAACGCCAGATTGAGCGCGTGCAGGTGACCTGACTGCGAGTCCAGGTAGCTGCCATAGTAGTCGTTACTGTTGACCAGGCTGCGGGTCTCATCCTGGTCCAGAAAGCGCAATCCCGCATCCGGATGACGGCTCATCACGTCGTCAACATGCGCGCGCGTCTCGTCCACATAGCTGCGCTTGTGACACACGTGCAGTAGCCCTGGGCAGTACTGTGCATCGATGTTGTAGGTACTGATCAGCCAGTCGAGATGCTCGCGCGCCTCGATGCCGAGCGTCCAGATCTGTCGGGCGAAGTCGCCACCGATCCGGGATTCAAACCACTGTTCGTCGTGCCGGAAGCCGTTGTGGACTTGTCCTCCGTTACGACCGGAGGCACCTTCTCCGATACGGGACTCCTCCAGCAGGACGACCGAAGCGCCGCGACGCGCCAGGTGCAGCGCCGCCGAAAGTCCCGCATATCCGCCGCCGATCACACAGACGTCGGCGCTGATGCGCTCGCTTAGTTGGGGCGCGTGCGGAAACGGTTCCGTGGCGGTAGCGTGATAGTAAGTCTGCATGCGGCTGTTCAGGCGGTGTTTGCCGCAGCAGGGTACAGGTCGTGGCGCCGCGACGGAAGTCGCCGCTATGGAAGGCGATACTCGGTGAACTTGTGAGGGCCGTAGGGCCGAGGCGCGACCCACATGATCTGCGCAGTCGTATCCATGATGATGGTCGCGACCGTTGCAGCGGACTTGCCCGGAATAGGCGAGCGGCAAACCGCACGGGGTGCACCGAAGCGATCCTGGAAAGCTGCCTGGAGCGTTGACAGAGTAATCCTGCCACGATCTCTGAAGAGGTAACGCCGTACGCGGCTGTCGCGATAGAGAGAGTCCGCGCAGGTCAGAAGGCCGCGGTCCCGGACCGCCGCACGCGCTGGTTGTGCCACGAAGTGATTCGCATGCACCAGCATGTCTTCTTCGGGCGTGAGCCAGAAGACTTCATCTGGAGTCACCTCGAGGTCGATGGCCTCACCTTCGCGGTGCGAGATGAGGAA